>WBZO01000187.1_pt1 | contig 160217 bp, 136 predicted proteins | sample 5204261 | NCBI WGS metagenome assembly WBZO01 (sample SAMN12412400, study PRJNA552823) | activated sludge metagenome | isolation source: activated sludge from anammox sidestream of wastewater treatment plant... | place: USA: North Carolina | collected 2017-09 | reverse complement strand
GCGTAAAGCAAGCCGTAAATCCAATAAGGCGGGTACAACAGCCCTGACTGATAGTTCGCCAACAGCGGCGCGCCCATGCCCACCTGGGGGTTCCAGAGCGGCAGCCGCCCGGCAAACAGCGTTTCCCAGGCGAAAGACCACCACGGCGCAAATTGTAGCAGGGGCGTCCCCCAAAAAATGGCTTTGCCCGCCAGATAAACCGGCGCCAGCAGCAAGAGCGCCGCCGTCCAGAGCGGCAGGTAAGGGAAGCGCAGCAGCGCCAAAGCCTTTTTCATGGGGATGTGGGCATCACCCGGAACAGGGCAATGTCCCCAAAATCGGCAATGGGTTCGAGATAACCCGCCTGGGCGGGCTGCCAGCCTCCGAGAGCCCGCTCCGCCGGACCCCATACCACATAAGCGATCCCAAACTCGTCAATGAGCCCGGCGCGCTGCTCAGCGGGGGTCGAAGCCTCGAAAAAAGCCTGGATGCGCGGCAAAAGTTCGGTTTTGTGGAGGCTCTCCGGACCATGACCCGCCAGCACCCGCACCGGCGCCCACGCCGGAAGAGGGTTGGCGGTTGCATAGGCGCCGAGCACCACCGCGCCCGGCGGGGCGGTTTGCTGCAGGTAGGTAAATGCTCCCTCCTGGTCGGCGGTGATGAAGCGCGGCGGACCCGGCTTCAACACCGACATCACCCCCCCAGCCAGGAGGAACAACGTCGTTGGAAATGCCAGCAGCAGCAGCGCCAGACGCCAGTCTAGCCACGCGGGTTTTTCAGCCGATCGGCGGAGCGCCGGCGGTTCGAACGCAGCTATCCCCAGGGCGCACGCCGCTACCCAGGCGCCTTCCGTCAGCCGGCGCTGCAAATCGATCGGCAGGGTCACCAACAGCGGGACCGCCAGGAGCCACCCAACCAGAAACCAGCCAGTCGAAAAATCTTCCCGCAGCAGCCGCCGCCCGCCGACCCAACAATATGGGATCAACAAGCCGTACGCAAATAGATAATGCGCCGGATGCGGCGAAAGGATGCGGTTCTGCGCGTTCCACTGACTGGCGTAGGGGTCGATCAGCGCGATGGCGAGGTTGTACGCCAGCAGCAGCCCGGGCAGCGCCGCGGCAGCCAGGACGCAGAGCGCCAGCCGGCGCCAGGCAGCGGGTTGGAGCGCTTGCACGACTGCCGGACGGATCCGCGACTTTACTAGCAGCCCGCCCAGGTGCACCGCGATCACCAGCCCGCCGATCAGTAGACAGAGCGGGTTAAAAAACCCGCTCGCCAGCCACAACGCCCCCAGCTTGACGGTCAGTCTCCATATCGAACAATCCGTTATGCGCGTTTGGAGGTTCTGTGCGAGGACCCGGCGGCTCAACTTCAGGTACGCCGTCAGCGCCCAAAGCAGCAGAGCGCGCCCCAGCGGCAGGTGAGCGACGCCGTAAATGCCCAGGAAACCAAACGACTCGGGGGAAATAAAATCCAGCGGGGGTGAGCCAAGCCATTCCGCGTGCCCGCTGACGACCAAAACCCAGCCTAAACCGCCACCCAGAACCGCCAGCGCCAGTCCGATGCGGCGGTAAAAAACCGTCCGGACGAAAACCGCCAGAAAATCGTAGGTCGCCAGGATCGAGAGCATCCCTGCAACAATGCGAAAAAGATGATAGAGCGCCACGAGTTGTTCGTGCAGGGCGGGCGGGGCAGCCAGCTTGCCGAGCAGCAAATAGGGCAAATAAAAGAGCAAGCCGCACTGCGGGTAAACGCTGTACGGCGATTTGAAAAGGTACGCCCCCGCCCAACCGCTGAGCATCTTGGCGATGTAAGAGTTGCCGTCCTCCACGCCAAACACAAAGCCGGTGAAGCGGAAATCCGAGCCCTGGAGCGCGTACCCGAGCAGGTAAGGCAGGCTGGTCGCGAGCATCACGAGCGCGCCAAAGATCAAGACAAACCGCCGTTCCGCCGGCGAGACGCGGGCGGGAGGTTCAGGCTGCGTCGAGGCGGGGTCGCTTGCCAAGCGGACTTCTCCATTTCCACAACATTAACGCCAGCCAGACCAGCCCGAAAGCCAGCCCCACCCCCAAACCCAGATAGACGCTGAACGGACGAAATTCAAAAACGACCGTGTGCAATCCCGGGCTCAAGCGCACCGCTCGCAGAAGGCTCAGGTAAGGTTCGCTGACGGCGGGCGTCCCGTCGCTGAACGCCTGCCAGCCCGGGTAAGCGACCTCCGACAGGACGAGCAAACCGGGTCCGGCAGCCGTCAGTGAGATCCGGTTGGGCGTCCATGCGAGGCTTTCCACGCGGCGCGGCGCTTCACCGGCTGGAGCGTCATCCGCCACGACCCAGGCACGCGGCTGAGCCAGCAGGTTGCGGTAAAGGTAGGTCGCCCCGTCCCGCCCTTCAAAGACCAGCCCGTCGGCGGTCAGTTCGAATTCGGAGGCGACGAAACGGACGTTCAACAGACCGAGCATTTCGGGGTCGGGCTGGTAAGCCTGGTTGGCGGTCTGCGGGTCGCCGTTGGCGAACGGAGGCAGCGTCACCGAGTAGCCGCTCTGCGGGACGCCGGTCGCCCGCCGCATGAACTCGGCATACGCTTGCAGGTGCAGCGGATCGACGCCGTCCGCCAGCTCCAGCCCGTTCAGCGCCGCCGTCTGCTGCGGCAGGCTGTATGAGGGCGAATACACCCGAAACACGCCCTCCTTTTCTTCGAGCTGCTTCAGGCGTTGAGCCAAAGCAGCCTTTTCCGCCAGAACCTGCGCGGCGGGGTGGATCGTGAACAGCGTGCGGTCGACCCCGACCCAATCGAGCAGGCACAGCAGCGCCAGCCCGGCGATCCAGATCCGGCGCTCCAGCCGGGTGGAAACGCCCAGCCCGATCCAGGCGGCGGCGCCCAGCGCAAACCCGCCCGCCCAGCTGAAATTGGCGGGCAGTTCGCGCGTCAGGAACCAGACGCCCCCGGCAAGCGCCAGCAGCGCCCCCGCGTAACCGGTCAAAACCAAACGGGCGGTCCGTTGAGCGCCCTCCCCCACGCCATCCAGAATCGCCTGCAAACCCCTGGCAGCCAGCATGATCAGCGCGATGCCCGCTAAAAACAGCGCCCGGCTGGGCGCGCGCAGCAAGCTAAAAAACGGCAGCCCAGCCCACCCCTCCGCCCCGGGCAGGTTGCCGCCAAGCGCGAAAAGCAGCGCACTGGTGAAAACGACCAGCCAGAAGCGCCCGCCTCGACGGTAGAAACCGCGGAACAGCGCCAGCGCCGCCAGCAGGATCAGCCCCTGACCGGCGTACAGCATATATTCGTGGAAACCTTGAAAGTCCGGTATGACCAGCCCCAGCGCGCGCCCCCAGGGCAGCGAGAACGCCAGCACATCACCCGGAGACATTGCCGAGCGGGTGGACAAGCGCGTAAATTCGATCAGCGGGATTGCCAGTGGCGCAGCCAGCAAAGCCGCCCAGGCGGTCTGCACGGACAGGGCTGCCAGACGCGCCCGCCAGGACTGCGCCTTATCCGCCTCGCTGACGGGGAAAATGCCAAACATGCCATAGCCCCACCAGAGCAGCCCGGCAAACAGCGCCCAGCGCGGGTCCGCCAGGAAAATCAGCGCCAGCAGCGGCGCTTCCCAGGAGACCCAGGCGCGCCAACGCGGCGTCCAGCCGCGGCTCAAATTCGCCCGGCACGCCAGCAGCAGCCAGGGCGTCCAGGGGATCGCGTACAACAGCGTCAGGTGACCGGCGCCGTAGTGCGCGTAAAGTTTGGGCAGCGCGGTGAACGCCAGACCGCCAAACACTGCAGCCGCTTCCCCCAGCCCTTCGGCGCGCAGCAGAAACGCCATGCCAACCCCGCCCCATAGCAGGTGGAGCAATATGAGCAAGTTGAAACCGAGCGGCAGCGGCAGGATCAGCGCCAGCCAGCCGGGAGGATACCCCATCCCCGAAAGCGGGTTGGCTGCAAAAGGGCTGCCGCTGAACAGCAGCCCCGACCAGAGCGGCGGCTCTGCGTACTGCGCCAGCGCCTGGCGAAGGTAAATCGCATAAGGGTAGTGGGTCAGCGTCAGGTCGGAATAGACCGCCTCGGCGCTTGGATAGGGAAAGCCCGCCAACCCCGGGATTAGCAGCAGGAGCGGCAGCAGCAGAATCCAGAGCGAGGTAATCGTCCGGCGCAGGGCGGGGTTGGCGCTCGAGGTCTGCATGCGGTTGGCTCTCTAGGGGCGCGCCACGCGGTAGATCACGACGCCGGCGCGATCGTACGCCGTTTCAAGACCCGACACGCCCGCCAGCCCGCCCAGCGCTCGCTCGGAGGGTCCCCAAAAGACAAAATCGACCTGCCGTGCGGCTAAAAATGCGGCTGCGGCATCCGGCTGAGCCGCGGCGGTCTCGAAGAAAGCGGTCACGGCGGCTTCCTCCGCTTGTGCGTTCACCGTCTCGAACGGGTGTCCGTAGATCACGCGCCGCCCGGTGTGAGCGGGGATGAACAGCCCCACGCGCGGGCTCGCCAAAACCAGGGCGCGCTCCGGCGCGTTGTCAACCAGCCAGTTCAGCGCGTCGGCTTCGCCGCGGCTGAGAAAGAGCTGCGGATCGTGGCGCAGCGCCCCAACCTGACCCAGCAGCAGCACGATCAGCAGCGTTGGCAGCGCCAACGCCAGCGTCGCCGCCGCGAGGGTTCTGGTCCGGACGCCCAGGCGCGCTTGCAGCATTTCCAATCCAAAAGCCGCCAGACCAGCGACCGGCAGGTAAAGCCCCAGCAAAAAGCGGCGCTGCAAACCAAACGGGAGGTACACGGTCACCGCCGCCAACGCCAGCCAGATGAGCAAAACCCGCCCGCTGCGCCGCGGCGCACGATAGACAAACCAGGCGCCGGGCAGCGCCAGCAGCAGCGCCGGCGAAAACGCCAGCAGCAGATCCCAAACGGGCGGCGAAGGGGTCAGGTTTTGGGCGTTCCAGGCTGCCAGGAGCGGGTCCAGGCGGGTGACCGCCAGTGCGTATAGCGCGACCGGAAATCCGCCGGCGAAAATCAGCCCCCAATGGACGAGCCAGGGGATGAGCGGCGGCGCGACCCAGTCAGCTTCGGGCGTAGAGACGTTCTGCCCCCAGCGCTGGTCGAGCCACGCCCAGGCGATGAAAAGCCCCTGGATTGCGAGCGCCAGGGCGAGCGCAAACGGCGAGATGTTCGCCAGCAGCGCGGCAGCCAGCAGCCGCAAGGGCGCGCTTTGCCAGCCGCGCAGCCAGTTTTTTTGATCGGGCGGATCGACGCGCAGCAGCGGGAGCGTCAGCCAGAGCAGCAGCGCCAGGCTCAGCGGGAAGTGCGGGTTGGCGTAGCTGGACAGAAACGGGTAAGCCTCAGCCACCCAGAAATCGGAAGTCACGCCGCCGAACGGCAGCGCAAGCCAGCCCAACCCCAGCCCCAAACATGCCAGCGTGAAGGCGAAATACTTCCGCGGCTGGTCCAGTTCCAGGCGGTCAATGAACAGCCAGGTCATCCAGGTTAAAAACAGCGCGCTGAGCAGGCGCGCCGCGTGAAAGACCAGGAGCAGCGGGAGGTTCAGCCAGCGCGCCAGGCGCCCCAGGAATAAATAGAGCGTGAAAAGATAGATGCCTCGCCCCATCTCCGCCGAATAGGGCAGGGTGAACGTCCATTCGCCGCGCCAGCCCTGGTACATCTTTGCCAGGTAAGAATTGCCATCGGCGGGGTTGAGCAGGAAGCCGCCAAAAACCTGCCCCTCTCCGGCGAGGAAATACGCCAGGAGGAAAGGCAGGCTGACCAGAAGCGCCAGGGCGATTACGATACGGAGAGGCACGGCTTCGTGATATTTTTACAAAAGTTGAAATATGTTATGCTATTCGCGTGACAACTATACTTCTGAGGCAAAAGACTGTCAAGCAAGGCGAACGAACCATCTTGTAAGGTGTGCCTGGTTTCCCTTGCCATTTCGTTCATCCGATTCTATAATCGAAACAGCATGAGCCGCCCATTCAAGGTCTATCGATTACAGCAAATCGACTCCCAACTGGATTGGCTGAGCGCGCGCCTGAAAGACGTGACCGCCAGCCTGGAAAACGACGACGACCTGGTCGCAGCCGAGGAAAGAGCAGCCGCCTCCAGGGAAGAGTTCCAGAAAGCCAAGAACGCCCTCGCCAGCGCGGATTACGAAGCCCAGCAGCAGCGCATCAAGATCGAACAGACCGAAGCGACCCTGTACGGCGGCAAAGTCCGCAATCCCAAAGAACTGCAGGATCTGCAAAACGAATCCGCCGCGCTCAAACGGCATCTAAAGGTGCTTGAAGAACGCCAGTTCGAAGCCATGCTGACCGAAGAAGAGCTGAGCGCCAATCATAAGGAAGCGCTCGAAGAACAAGCCAAAGTGGTCGCACAGCACGCGCAGCGCAATCGGGAGTTGGAAGAGGAAAAACAAAAGCTGCAGAACGACATCCAACGCTTTACGGAGGAGCGCCAGGCGACCGCTGCTACCGTCGATCCAGCCGACCTGGCGGAGTACAACCGGCTGCGCGAAAAGCGGCGCGGGATTGCAGTCGCCAAAGTGGTCGACCGGGCGTGTTCCGCCTGCGGCGGGACGCTCAGCGCGGCGCTGCTGAGCGCATCCCATTCGCCAAACGCGCTCAACTACTGCGAAACCTGCGGCAGAATCCTCTACACCGGATAACGCAAACACGGGCGGGAGAGACAAATGGGCAACCTGCTGCGCAACTTCGACCGCATCTCCTTTTGGATCGGCTTTCTGGCAGCCACACTTTTCTGGTGGCTGCTGGCGCGCTTGAAGCCCACCCTCGCCCGCCTGTGGAGCAACCTGCGCGAACAGGCGGCGACGACGCGCTTCGAGCGCTCGCAGGGCGACGAAGTGCGCATTGGAAACGACATGCTGCGCCGCGCGCAGGGCTGGCACCTGGCTGCGCCGCTCTTTGCGCTGGACGAAATCGCCATCCCGCCGCGCCTGCTGGCGCCCGCCCCTCTCCCCTACGCGTATGAGCCGCCCCCCAGCGACGACATCACCGACTGGGCGCTCGCCTACACCCCCGACGATCCCGAATTCGCCTCGTTCTACCAGGCGCCGATGCTCGAACTGACCGAAGCCCTGCTGGGCGGCGCAAATCTGGTGATCTGCGGGGAGCCCGGCGCCGGCAAGAGCTTTGCGCTGGCGCACCTGGCGTGTCAGATCATCCGCAAAACCCCCGGAGCGCAGGCGCTGCCGCCCACGGTGCCGGTGCTGATCCACTTCGGCGAGGTCGAATTCCCGCCGCGCGAGGGCGCCACCCCCACCGACAGCCTGATCCAGGCGGTCTCCGTCATCGCCGGCTCGATCAAGCCGCGCCGCTTTCCAAAGCTGTTTCGCGCCTGGCTGCAGCACGGGCGGGTTTTGCTGCTCCTGGACGGGCTGGACGAGCTTTCCCCGCCCCAACTGGAGCAAGCCGCGCTCTTTCTGAAATCCCTGCTGGATGAGAACCCCGGGCTGCGCGTGGTAACCACCGCCCATGCGCAGAACCTGGGCAGGCTGCCCGCGTTGGGCTTCCAGGTGACGCCGCTGGCAGCCTGGGACCGCGCCCGCCGGGCGTTTTTCATCACCCGCTGGAGCAACATCTGGCTGCGCTACGTCGCCGACGAGGCGAACCGCAACTCGCCCGCCGACCCGCTGATGTTGATCGGTTGGCTGCTTTACGACAGCGTGCGCCTGTCGCCGCTGGAACTCACATTCAAAGTCTGGTCGGCTTTCGCCGGCGATTCGCTCGGACCGGGCGCTTTGGCGTCGATCGAAGCCTATCTGCGCCGCATGACGGTCAACCAGCCGGCTAAAAACCGGCTGGGCTTGGAGCAGCTTGCGGCGCAAATGACGCTGGCGATGGAACCGCTGGCGGAACGCCGCAAAGCGGAGAGCTGGCTGGGCGGCTCGGAGGCGGTCGCCCTAGAGCCGGGCGAAGAACCCGAGGCAAAGCGGACGGACAAATTGGCGCCTGCCGCCGCGGCGCCCGCAAAGGTGCGGGCGCGCGGGGCGCTGCCGGATCTGATCGACGCTGGGCTGGTCGTCGAGCGCGCCGGCGAGCGCATTTCGATCGCCCATCCGGCGCTGACGGCTTACCTGGCGAGCCGGCGGCTGTCGGCGCTGAACGCCGCCCCGCAGTTGGCTGCCCAGCCGGAATGGTGCGGCAGGTCGGCGTCGCTGGGCTTCATCGCCGCGCTCGACGGGCAAAGCCGCTGGATGGAGGCGCTGTTCAAGACCGAACAGGAGGATTTGCTCCAGCGCGGCCTGATCATCGCCGGGCGCTGGCTCAGAAAAGCCCCCGAAAGCCAGCCGTGGACGGGCGCGCTTTTGCGCCAGATCGCGCTCGTCTTACAGAAAAACCACCTGCCGTTCAGCCTGCGGGCGCGCCTGCTCTACGGGCTGGCGCAGACGGACAACAGCGGCGTGCCGGCGCTTTTGCGTCAACTGCTGGGGGATGCGCAGCCGGCGATCCGCCAGCTCGCCGCGCTGGGGTTGGGGTATCTGCGCGATGCCAAGTCGATCGAACCGCTGAGCCAAATGGTCTCCGACCGCTCTCCGGGCGCGGCGCGCTCGGCGCTGCTGGCGCTGGTCGCCATCGGGCAGAAAGCGAGCCTGGAAACCGTCGCCTACACGCTTCTTCACGGCGAGGAGAGCTTGCAGAAAGCGGCTGCCGAAGCCCTGGCAAACGACCTGGAAGAGGGTCAGCCCACGCTCAAAGAAGCCAGCGAACTGGAAGACGCCCGCGTGCGCCGGGCGGTGGTCTACGGCTTGGGACGGGTGAAACAACCCTGGGCGGTCGAAATTCTGGCGAAACTGGCGGCTGAAGATAAGCAATGGGTCGTGCAGGACGCCGCCAACCAGGTGCTGCAGACCATCCAAAATGTGCACCCGCGCGTCCCGCGCCCGTTGCCCGCCCTGCCCCAGACCGCCTGGCTGATCGCGTTTGCCGGAGCGCGCGGCATGGGGGTCGCCCCGGGGAAACCCGCCTACGAAATGCTGCGCAAAGCCGTGCAGGACGGCGATGAGGATCAGCGCGTCGCGGCGATTTATTATCTAGGTTGGATGGCAGACGCCAACGCCATTCTGCCGATCTATCAGATCTATTTCTCAAGTCAGGGGGAAGTGCGTGAAACCGCCTACAGTGCGCTGTGGAACATGGCGGCATGCGGGGCGGCTTTGCCCCCGCCGTCCCAATTCGGACTGGGCTGATCTCAGCCGCAGCCAGGTTTGCCGGTCAGTCCATTTTGGCGACGATGCGGTCGTGCACCATCGCTGCATCCAGGTTCAGGACCGAGATCAGCTTATCGAGACCCGACTGCCCCGCCACAATGTCCATCCGGTCGGCGGGCACCTGAAGCACCCGCGCCAGGAATTCCAACAGATGCTGGTTGAGCCCCGCGTCATCCGCGGCGTGTGTCAGGCGGATCTTGACCGTCCCGTCTGACAGAATCTCGGCGATGCCATCGCGGCTCGAACGTGGAATGATCCGCACGGTTAATGCGGCGCCCTGCTTGCCGTTGTGCAGATGAAATTTCCGCTTGTTCACCACACCTCCTGTCAAGCCGCTCATGCCAGCGAACTCAGCAGCCGGAAGATGATCGAATCGATCAGTTGCAGCAAGATGATCAACACGATTGGGCTAAAATCGAGGTTGGCAATCGGCGGAAGAAAGCGGCGGATCGGCGCCAGGAAGGGATCGACGATCCGGTCGATCGTCCGGCGGATCGGGTGAAACGGATCCATGAAGAAGGACAGGATCGCCTGAGCGACCACGACCAGGATAAACACCTGGATGACACGATGAATGATCACAGCGACTAGAATCAACCCTGTCCTCCCAATTCAGTCTTTGTATGAACGATCTGGCGCGCGCCCAGAATCGCGGTGCCGATCCGCACCAGCGTCGCGCCCTCTTGAATTGCGACTTCGAAATCTCCGCTCATCCCCATCGACAACTCATCCCAGCTTCCGGCTGGCAGGCGGCGGGCAAGCTGATCGCGCAGCCGGCGCAGGCTGCGGAAGTAAGGTCGGGCTGGCTCAGATTCAAAGAAAAACGGCGCCATCGTCATCAGCCCGCGCACGTGCAGGTTGGGGAGCTCCAGGGTGCGGGCGAACTCTGCTTCAAGCGCGTCCCAACTGCGCTCGTCCCAGGCTGCCCAGCCGAACTTGCTCGCCTCGCCGCTCATATTGCATTCCAGCAGCACGGGCAGTTTCCTCCCCGAATCGGCGGCAAAACGGTTCAGGCGCTCCGCCAGCTTCAAGCTGTCGAGCGAGTGCAGGTAATCGAAATTCTCGCAGACCAGCCGCGCCTTGCGGCTTTGCACGTGACCGATCATGTGCCATTCCAGCTTACCTTTGCGTTTCAAGGCGGCGATCTTTGCCGCGCCTTCATCGGCGTAATTTTCGCCAAAGCAGCGCGCCCCGGCGGCAATGGCGTCTTGAACGACTGCGAGCGGATGACCTTTCGTCACAACCACCAGCTTGACTTCGACGGGGTCGCGCCCGGCGCGGCGCGCCGCCTCGGCAATCTTCGCCAGCGTCTGTTGATAGTTGACGCGTATCGTGTCTTGCTCCGCCAGTTTCATCGTGATAAACCGATCAATGCTCCAAACCGGCCTGTTTTTCCGTTTTCTCCCCGGTGGGAGTACCACATGTCAGGATGACAAGCGGTACAAATCTCGGCAACCTCGATCTGCCGCACCCCGGCGGCTTCGAGGGACAGCCGGTTGGCGTTCCATAGATCGAATTTTACCGCAGATTTGGCTCCCGATCCATTCGCCCCCAACAACAACCCGCTGGCGTCCGCGCCAAAGGCTTTGCGGACCAGCTCGACCACTTCGGGACCCACCTCGTAGTGATGGGGACCGATCGAAGGTCCAATCCCCGCCAGGATATCCCGCGGCTGGGAGCGATAGCGCTCGACCATAGTTTGCACCGCCACCCGCGCCGCCTGGTTAACCGTGCCTTTCCAGCCGGCGTGCACCAGCCCAACCACCTGGCGCACCGGATCGTAAAGGAAAATCGGGACGCAGTCCGCAAAACGCATGAAAACCGTCACCTCGGGCGCGTCGGTCAAGATGGCGTCCGCCCGCGCATGGGGCTGGTCGATGGGGCGCGGGGCGTCCGCGCAGACCACCTCGACCCCGTGCACCTGCCAGGCGTCATAGCGGCTTTCAAAGGGGCGGCTCAACGCCCGAAAGGCGCGCCGGTGATTTTCCAGCACGCGGGGGCGCTCATCGCCCACCGTGCCGCCCAGGTTCAGCGAAGCCCAGGGTTCTGGACTGACCCCTCCCTGACGGCTGATGGAGGCGTGCGGGACGCCCGCGTCGTCCAGCAATTCAAACGTGTGATAGCGGATCGTGTCTTTTTGGTGGAAAGGCATTGCAAATTTCTCTTCAGAGGATCGCTCAGATCGGACGGCGGGTGCGCACCCACTTGCCGGCGTAGATCTGGCGCGTCTCGCGCATCGACTCCTCGACGATCGGATAGCCGAACCAGGCGGTTGTAAAACCGAACAAGAAACCGGTCAGCGAGCGGATCTGCGGGGTGCTCTCGCGCAAAGGCAGGAAGTTCAGCGGCGGCTGGCTGAAAAGCTGGCTGAAGCCATCCAGCGCGATCGGCGCGATCCCGATCACCAGCCAGAGATACCACGGCAGCGCTGGAATGCGGTAGCGCGTCAGGGCGAACAAAACCCCGAACGTCAGGATGCTGAGGTAGATCATCACATCGCGCTGGCAGAGCGCAATTTTGTAGCCCAGCGTTTCGTTGCCCACGAAGTTGCGCGCGGCAAACATATCGGAGGCGTTGGCGCTCTCGCTCAAACCCGTCGCCGCCTCGAAGGTGAGCAGCCCGCTCAGGTTTGCGTCCGCCCGCGGATACACGATCTGCTCGCCAAACAGGAAAAATGAGCGGAACGCCAGTTGGTGGCACACCAGGCTGTAACCCTTGTAAATCCAATTGGCGGGGGTTTCCAAGCCCGCTTTCATCAAGACCGGCGCTAGAAACGCCAGCCCAAGATAAAGAATCACCGCCAGGTTGAAAACCCAGATGTAGTATTTGGAGAACCAGTTCGAAATATCGTCCGCCTTGGTCCAGATCCCACGCTCGCGCAGCTCCCTCAACTTGGGCGAGTTTTCTACCATCTGGATGTGGCGTTCGCGGTCCTGAGCCGCGGCGAGCGTAATGCGCAGCTCCTGCTCGCCGATCGGCGCGCTCAGCCGGAACGGACCCACAACCACCACGGGGATGGACAAACCATATTCTTTGGCAAGCGCCGGGCTGCTTTCGATGTCGATCTCCAGCAGTTGGTGCGAAAGCTCCACGCGGAGCTTTTCGAGCAGGTCTTTGGTTTCGTCGCACAGAGGGCAGTCACGGCGCGTGTACAGCGTAACCGTGATCATTCAACTGCCCCGAGCGTCCGCAAATAATACTGGAACTGATCCTGCGTCATGATCCCGTAATGACGGAAGCGGATCATCCCTTCTTCATCTATAAAGAAGGTGGTCGGCAGCAGGAATACTTTGTACGCCTGGCTCACTTTGCTGTTCAAGTCGAGCAGGACCGGGTACGTGAGCCCCATCCTTTCAACAAAGGGGGCAACCTTGTCGATGCCCTCCGCCTGATTAATCCCGATCATCGTAAAATTTGAGTATTGTTCTGAATAAGCCTGGAACATCGGCATTTCTTCGACGCACGGGACGCACCAGGTAGCCCAGTAATTCAAGACGACCGGCTTGCCGCGCAAGTCGGACAGGCGAATATTTCCGCCCTCCAAATCGTTGAGCGTGAAATCGTTCGCCAGCGAGCCTTCTTCGAGCCGCGCCAGCGGGGCAACCCCCTCAGCGGTGTTGGAGCCGCCCAGTTGGATCGTCCCCGAAAGCACCAGCGCGATGATCGCACCCACACCGATAAAGATGCCGATCCACACCACAACCACCACAACGATCAGTTTTTTCGTTTTGGAGCTTTTCTTGGCTGCCAACTTGATCTCCTTCTGCAAAGCGGCGGTTTTTCCGGCGCGTTATCCTCGACCCGCGGGTTAAACGTTTTCGGACGAACCGGACGCTTCGAGCGTTCCATCCGAACCCGGTTCGGCGGGTTTCTCTTCGCTCTCAGCGGGAAGCATCAGCGCCATGGGCAGCGCCGCCGGGATGAACGCCGCGCCGAACAGCCACCAGGTGAAGAAGCTGCGCCCCTTGCTGCGAGCGATGATCGCCGGCGCCAGCCCCAGGATCATCAGCCCCAACAGAATGACAATCAGCAGCCGCCCCAGCGCAACCTCGTCATAAATCGAGAAGAAGGTCGCGCCGAGTTGGGCGAACCGTTCGAACCGCCCCATCAACAGCATGACCCCCACGACCAGCAGCAGCACGCCCATCGCAATTTCGACATAGTGCATCACTTTGCCGTAGCGGCGCAGCGCCGTGGTCACCAGACCGATCTGCACCGACGCGACCAGGAATGGGATCGCCAGCCCGGCGGAATAGGCGCTGAGCAGCACCACGCCCTGTGAGATCGAGCCGCCGTTCAGCGAAAGCGTCAGGATCGAGCCGAGGATCGGACCGACGCAGGGCGACCAACCCGCGGAGAAGAAGATCCCCATGATGAAAGAAGCCAGGTAGCCGCGGTTGCGATTGGGGGCGTTTTGCGGGCGCAGGTCGTATTCGAGAAAGCGCAACCGCACCAGCCCGGTCATGTGCAGCCCGAAGATAATCACCACCACGCCGCCGATGCGCGCCAGCCAGATGCGCGCGTCGTACAACAATCCGCCCAGCGCCGCCGCCGCCACGCCCAGCAGAATAAAAATCGTGCTAAAACCCAGCACAAACGCCAAGCCGTGGCTGAGCGGGACCCAGGGGTTGTGTTTGCCAACCCGCGCGGTGGCAACTGACCGCCCCCCCAGGTAACCGACGTACGCCGGTACCAGCGCAAATACACACGGGGAAAGGAATGAAGCCAAGCCGGCTAAGAACGCCAGACCGATACCGATATTGGTAAATTCCATGCTTTTCTCCTGTAAACTCAGCTTTCTTGCACCAACACCTGCGTGCTGCCGGGCCCGCTTTGGGTGACATCGCCGGGTTCTGCCGGCACCACGGGCAAACACCAGCGAAAAATCCAGCGGGCGTCTTCGGGCTTGCAGTTCACGCAGCCGTGCGAGGTCGGCACGCCGTAGCTATTATGCCAGAAAGTGGAGTGGATCGCCATCCCTTTGCTGGCAAAAAGCGTCGTCCAGCCGATGCCCGCCAGGTCGTACCCGCCGCCGGTGGTGCCGCCGGTCATATGCACCGAAACGAGCTTGCGCCAGATGGTGTGCGTGCCCAGCGGGGTCGCCCACTCGCCTTGCGGTTTGGCTGAACTCGTGATTTTCGGTCCTGTGGAGACGCGGCAAAAATAAACCTCGCGCCCGTTCTCCAAGCAGGAAAGCGTCTGCCCGGCAAGATTGACGACCACCAGCTTATCTTCGACTTCGGGACGGATCGGGCTGAACTCGTCCGGTTCGAGCGGGCGGAACGCCCGCCCATCCGCCCAGAAGTAATCGCCAAAGCTGGCGTAGCGGTCGCTCAGCCGGTACTGCACCCCGCCCTGCTCGTCGAGGGAAATCTGATCCACCCACATGATCTGACTGTAGTACAGGCGCGGCGTGGGGGTGTATTGCAGCCAGGGCGACCGTCCGGGCGGGTTTGCCAGCGTGATATCGACGTAGGGCACGCTGACCTCGACCCACATCCCCGGGGCGCCCCGCAGGTCGCGCAGCGGCTCGTTGGGCTGGTTGCGCACCGGCTGCACGTTCGCCGCGTAGATGTAGCCGTCGGGCGTTTCCATATAGCGTTGATCGATCCACAGCGGGCGCGACCCCACACCTTCGCGCAGCCAGACCACGACCGAATCCTCGAACAGTTCTTTGACGGTCTGGCTCTCTTCATCGGGGCGGATCTTCACCGCCACTTTGCCGCCCAGCGTCCTGCCCAACCGCTCGGCTTGCGGGAACTCCGGCAGCGCCTGCGCCCGGGGGGCGTGCGAGTGGGCGCGGACGGGCAGCAGCAAGCCGCCGAACGCCAGCCCGGCTGCCTGCAAAAACCCGCGGCGGGATAATCTGTCTGCGCTCACCCGGCTAACCTTCCACCACTTCGATTCGCGTGCTTGCCTCGCCGCTCACAGTTACATCAACCATGCCAGGGTCATAGGTCACCTCGGGCGCAGTCCAGCGGAAGATCCATTGTGCGTCATCGGGCGCGCAGTTCACGCAGCCGTGCGAGGTTGGGTCGCCGTAGTTGTTGTGCCAGAAGGTGGAGTGGATCGCCACGCCGCCGACCGCAAAGATCGACGTCCAGGCGATGCCGGGCAGATCGTACCCGGCGCCGGTGGCGCCGCCGCTCATTTGCAGCGAGACGTACTTGCGGGTCACGCGGTGCTTGCCAACCGGCGTCGACCATTTATCGACCGGGTTGCCGTACATATCGAATTTTGCGCCCGTCGAGACGCGGCAAAAATAGACCTCCCGGCTGCCTTCGAAGCACGAAAGCGTCTGGTGCGCCAGGTCGATCACCACGCGCTTGTCTTCAACTTCGGGGGAGATCGGTTTGAGATCTTCGGCGGTGATTGGGCGGAAAGCTTCCGCCGCGACCCACAGCATGTCCACCCCGCCGTAATAATTGGGGTTGAGGCGGTACAAAACGCCGCCCTCCCCCGATTGGATCTGATCCACCCAGAACGACTGCCCGTAATACACGCGCAGCGGGAGACCCTGCTCCATTTTCGCCTCCGCCCAGGAGTGGGACGAAGGCGCGCCTTTGTCAAGCCGCGCCTCGGCGTATGGCACGGTCACTTCGACCCACATGCCGGGACCGCGCGAAGAAGGCGGGAGGGAATCCACGGGCTGGTTCGGGCGGTTGAACACCGGCTGCAAATAGGGACCGTAAATGAACCCCTTGGGGGTCTCCACCCAGCGCTGGTTGTTGAAGATATACGCGAACTGCTCGCCCGCGACTTCGCGCAGCCAGGGTACGACCGCGTCTTCATATAATACGCCCAGGGTCTGGCTCTCGGGGTCGGGACGCAATTTCAGCTCCACCTGACCGACCGCCACCCGCCCCAGGCGCTCGTAGTTCGGAAAGTCCGGCAGACCGAGCGGCATACGCCAGGAACGCAACGCCAGGCTGCCCAAGCCTAATGCAGCCACGCGCAGAAATTCGCCGCGCGAGATCCGGGGGTTCGAGAACGGCGCCGGGTCGAGCCCGTTTTTTGTGTTTTTCGGATGCATTTTCACTCAGACGCTTAAGCAGGTCCTGTAATTCGCCTTTTTTACCGTTAAACGGGTTAAGCATACCCGCAAAAAATCGATGGGTCAATAGCCATCGATTTTTCGGCAGATTAAGGTTCTCTAAGAAGCGGGTCTGCGCCGCGGTCCTCTGCGCTACGGCGCCCTCCACCCGCGCAGCCTGAGGCTGTTGCTGACGACAAACACGCTGCTGAACGCCATCGCGCCCGCGGCGAGCATGGGGTTCAGCAGCCCCAGCGCCGCAGCCGGGATCAGGATCACGTTGTAGAAGAACGCCCAGAAGAGATTCTGTTTGATCGTGCTCAGGGTCTTGCGCGACAGGGCGATCGTGCGCGCAACCCCGCGCAGGTCGCCGCTGATCAGCACGACCGGCGCAGCCGCCATCGCCACGTCGGTGCCGGTGCCGATGGCGATGCCCACGTCCGCCTGCGCCAAAGCCGGGGCGTCGTTGATCCCGTCGCCGACCATCGCCACCACCTCGCCGGACTCCTGCAATTTTTTCACCTGGTCGACCTTGCCGCCTGGGAGCACCTCGGCGATCACGGTGTCCACCTCCACCTGTTTGGCGATCGCCGCCGCGGTGACCCGATTATCGCCGGTGATCATCGCGACTTTGAGCCCCATCCGGTGCAGTTCGGCGATGGCTTCTTTCGAGTTTTTCTTCACGGTGTCGGCTATGCCAATCAGACCCGCAATGCGCCCGTCGATGCCGACCAGAACCGCGGTCTTGGCTTCCTGCTGCAGGTGGTCGATCTGCTGCGCCAACCCGTTTGCCGCCATGCCGCGCTCGTTCATCAGCTTCAGGTTGCCCACCAACACCCGGCGACCGTCCACCTCGGCTTCCACGCCATGACCGGCGACCGCCTGGAAACCCTGCGGTTCTGCCAGCGCCAACCCTTGCTCCTCGGCGCGGGCGTAGATCGCCTCGCCGAGCGGGTGCTCGCTGCCCTTCTCGACACTAGCCGCCAGCCGCAGCAAGTCTTGCTGACGCAGCTGTGCTTCATCCCCGGTGAGCGGTTTTCCGCCGTCTGCGCCGGTCAGGATGATGTCGGTCACCGCCGGCTCGCCGCGCGTGATGGTGCCGGTCTTGTCCAACGCCACAATCGTCGCTTTACCAGCCTGCTCCAGCGCCTGTCCGGACTTGAACAAAATCCCCAATTCGGCGCCCTTGCCGGCGCCCACCATCACCGCTGTGGGCGTCGCTAAGCCCATGGCGCACGGGCAGGCGATCACCAGCACCGCCACGGTGTTGATCAGCGCGCGCGTGAACGCGCTGGCGCCGCTGGCAGGCGGCGGGACGATGAAGAACCAGACCAGGAACGTGATCAGCGCGGCTGCCAGCACCGCCGGCACAAACACGGCTGAGACCTGGTCAGCCAGCTTTTGGATGGGCGCTTTGCTGCCCTGCGCTTCTTCGACCAGCCGGATGATCTGCGCCAGCGCGGTATCGCGGCCCACCTTGGTGGCTTCGAACTTCAACAGCCCCAGGCGGTTCATCGTCGCGCCAATCACCGGATCGCCCGGACCTTTTTCGACCGGCAGCGACTCGCCCGTGAGCATCGATTCGTCCACCGATGAGCGCCCCTCGAACACCACGCCGTCCACCGGGATCTTCTCGCCCGGGCGCACGGTCACCAAGTCGCCCACCTTCACTTCGTCGACCGGGATTTCGATCTCCTGACCGTCGCGCACGATGCGCGCCGTGCGGGCGCGCATCCCCATCAGCTTTTTGATCGCCTCGCTGGTGCGCCCCTTGGCGCGCGCCTCGAGGAACTTCCCCAATTTGATCAGCGTGATGATCACTGCCGCAGTCTCGAAATAGACGTGCTGCGCGCCCCCGCCCATCTGCATCGCGTTGTGGGCTGCCGGCTGACCAATGCTGAGCAGCACGAGCGCCAGCGAATAGAAATAGGCAACCGATGAGCCCATCGCAATCAGCACGTCCATGTTGGCTGAGCCGTTGCGCAGCGACTTGTACGCGCCGACGTAATACTGCCAGCCCACGTAGAACTGCACCGGGGTCGCCAGGACGAGCATCAGCCAGTTCCCCCACCAGGCTTCGGCGAGCGCAGCGGGGAGCAAACCAAAATCGCGTCCCATCGAGAACAAGAACAGCGGGACTGTGAAAATCAGCCCAATGATGAGCAGCCGGCGCTGCTCTTCGATTTCCGCCTGGCGCGCCTTGCGTTCGGCGTCTTCAAAGTCGCCCTCGGTTTCGACCGTCTCGAAACCCGCCTGGGCAACCGCGCGCCGCAAGTCCGCCTGGCTGATCAGCGTGGGGATGTAGCGCACGCGCGCCTTCTCGTTGGTAAAGCTGACCTGCGCTTCGAGCACACCTTCCAGCGCGGAGAGGGCTTTTTCCAGCCGCCGGGCGTCGTTGTCGTCGCTCATGCGGCGGATGACCAGGTCGGCTTCGCCGGTGGCGACGCCGTAGCCAGCCCGCTCGACGCGCCCGATCAGATCATTCAAATTGGCTTGCTGCGGGTCGAACTCGACCGTGGCGCGCTCGGACGACAGGTTGACGAACGCCGACTCGACGCCGTTGACTTTCTTGAGGTTGCGCTCAACGGTAGAGACGCAGTTGGCGCAAGTCATCCCGGTGATCGGTAAAGTGATTTGTTTGTGTTCAGCCATTTGCACCTCTAAGAGCTGAGGTTAATTGACAGCCGGGTAATTGATCGAGGACAGCAGTTCTTTGATCGCCGTTTCGTTCGCCGGCGGCTCGAAAGTGATCGTCGCCTGGTGGGTTTGCGCATTAGCAACCACCGATTTCACGCCCGCCAGCTCGGAAAGCTCGCTCTGGATCGTGTGCACACAATGCCCGCAGGAAATGTTCGGAATGGAATAAGTGACAGTCGTCATGGGGTAAGTTCCTTTCTTGGTTAAATTGGTAGATATGGATAGACCGGTGTTCTCGGATCGGATCTCAGACCTTTTGGGAGGTCTCGAACACATCGATGATTTCGTGGAGCATCCTTTCGCGCTCGGCGACGTCCTCGCCGCGCACGGCGGTGATCAGACAGGAGTTCAAGTGGTTTTCCAGGATTTCGGAACTGACCCGGTTCAGGGCTGCCTGCACCGCCTGAACCTGACGGATAACATCGATGCAGTACGCCTCTTCCTGGATCATCCGCTGAATGCCGCGGACGTGACCTTCAATGGTTTTCAAGCGCCGGAGGGAATTATCGTTTTTCATCGGTCCTGTACAATTTCTACTTGATATGCGAGATTGATCCGAGCGACCTACCCCCCCCAGGGGGGCGGGGTATTGAAATTATATCACGCACGGCACCCCTGTCAAGACCCCCTGATAAATTTTGGATTAAGGCGTTTCTTACCTCAGCGCTTCGTCCAGCGCCCGGCGCAGTTCATCCGCTGTGACATTCCCCAGCCATTGGCGCAGCACCTTACCCTGCCCGTCCAGCAAAAAGAAGTGCGGTTCGTAACGAAAGAATAATTGCTGCATGAACGGTCGGACCGCCGGATCGTCGATATCCAGGTAGGTGAAAATCACCCGCCCGGCAAACTCCCGCTCCACCCCCTGGACGATCGGCGCCAGCGCCAGGCTGGGACCGCTCCAGAAAGCGAAAAACTCCACCAACTGCGGTTTTCCCGCCGCCAGCGCGACCGTTTTCGGGTCGGTGGCAACGATCCGGGCGTTGACCCAGGGCGGCGCGGGCAGCGACGTGCGCGTGGCGGTCGCCGTGCTGGTCGGCGTGGGGGTGGGCAGGCTGAACGGCGTGCGGGTCAACGTTGGAAGAGGCGCGCCGGTCTGCGCCGGGCGGGTGGGCAAAGGCGAGACAAATCTGGTGATCTGGGTCCCGGGCGGGCTGGGCAGAGGTTCCGCCGTCGCGCTTGCCGCAGCAGCATCGGTTGGGAGGCTGCCAAAATCGGGCGTAGGGGACGCTTGAACCGCCGGGGTCGGCGTCGTTCCACCCGGGTACGGATTGAAGGCTGGGACATCGGTCGCCGCGCCTGGGTAAGCTGTCGGCGCGGTCGGCGCCTGCGCGGGCGGGTAAGCTTCCGGGGTCTCGGCGGCGCCCCCCGCGGGCGTATCGGTTGGAACGAGGGGGGGTTCGTCTGCGGTTGCCTCGGGCGTTGTTTGCGGCGCAGCCTCCGTCTCGGTTACGGCTGCGGTTACAACCGGCGCGGCGGGCGAATCGACCGGGCTGGCGGTTGGCGCAGGCGCTTCCGAACTGGCAGTCTTGGTTGCCTTAGCCGCGCGCGGCGTGTCCGTGTTCACGCGCACCGGCGTGATGGTGGCGGTGGGCGGCTGCGCCGCCGTCGGGCGGCGCAGCGCGCCGATCACGCTCTCCGGCAGGCGGCAAGCCAGCAGAAGCACGAACGCGCCCAAAATCCAGAGCTGCCAGGCGCCGGCGTGGGAATGGAGGATACCTTTCTTGCGCATGCGCGGTCATCATATCAGAGAAAAAATCATTAATCAAGCGCAGCGAATCAGCCCTGAGCAGGCGAAAGATGCCCGGCAGCCACACGGATTCGGGGAGAGGCAAGAGTTTCATATTCTCCAATTAATCGTCATCATTGTCATTGTCATCATCGTCGGCGGCGTCATCGTCGGCGTCGTCGTCATCGTCGGCGTCGTCGTCGTCATCGTCGGCGTCGTCGTCTTGATCGTCGTCGGCGTCGTCGTCTTGATCGTCGTCGGTATCGTTGCGATCATCGTCATCGGCAAGCTCTACTTCTTGTAAGACCGGGTTGCCGTCTGCATCAAGCACAAACTCAACTTCGACCAAATCGCCGACTTGGATGCCGCCTTCGATCTCCGAGCCAGCAGTAATCGCCAGGGTACGTCCGCCAATCACCCAGAAGCCAGCCCCAATTTGCTCGACAATTGCGGTGAACTCGTCGTCGTCGTCATCGTCGGCGTCGTCGTCTTGATCGTCGTCGGCATCGTCGTCTTGATCGTCGTCGGTATCGTTGCGATCATCGTCATCGGCAAGCTCTACTTCTTGCAAGACCGGGTTGCCGTCTGCATCGTGCGCGAACTTAACTTCGACCAAATCACCGACTTTGATGCCGCCTTCGATCTCCGAGCCAGCAGTCAAGGAAAGGGTACGCCCAGCCACAACCCATGTTGTTGGGTTGATGGCTTCGACAATTCCGACGAACTCCGTCTCGCCGCTCAGACTGCCGGCTGCATTCGATACCTGGATAGCGCGTTCGACTTCAGTCCGAGCCGTGTCGGATAATGCACCAACCATTCCGCTCAGAGTTTGAGCATAGCGATTGAGCAGAACTGCCGCCTGGGAAGCCAACTCCTGCGCGCCAGTTGGATCGCCTGCTGCGACAGTTTCCAGCTCGGCGATCGCGCTCTGAACGTATTTTTCATATTCCTGGACAGCTTGAGCGATATCGGCAGCGCGGTTATTCTCGATCAAACGGGCAATCTCATCCAGGCGCCGTTCGGCAAATGCCAGGTTCAGGCGAGCTTTATCGGCAGCATCACGGGCCAACGTGACCCGGGTTTGTTCAACACCGGTCTTGACGCTATACAGCGCGTCTCCGGGGAGCGCAGAATGGGAGGCGTACGCTGTCATTCCAGCACCGCCGAATAAAAAGACCGCTACCAGCACAAAGGCTGCGACAAAGGTGAACACCATTCGAGTTTTAGGGGTAGCCATGTTCCATTTCTCCTTCCATCGCTGATAGAGAGTAGATTCACCGGTTGATTGGGCGTTAGGCGAGAAACCGCGCTCTTGAGTAATCTCATCGACCTCAGCGATGAACTTCGCTTTGTTTCTGGCTGCCGCTTCCGGATTACGGGGGGGAACCGCGCGCAGTTGTTGTAACCTGCGGCGCAGTGCTAGTTCCAGGGGTTGTTGACTTGAATTATTCGTAGCCATCGTTATATCTCCTCCAAGTCAAGCATGGTTTGGCGCAGCGCTACCAGAGCACGGTATTGAAGTGCGCGGGTAGCGTCTACTGTCTTACCCAAGAATTCTGCGACTCTATCGTGTGACCATTCTTCCATAAAGCGAAGCTCGATTACCATCCGTTGCTCCTCCGGCAAGTTCAACAGCGCTTGCCGCAATTTCGCTGCTTCCTGCCGAGAGTGAACTCTATGCTCTAAGTCGCCTTTCGGGTCGGGATGTGCGTCGCTATCCAGGGGCGCCTGGGGCGTCTGCTTGCGATAAAAATCAACTGCCCAGTTATGCGCCATCCGGTATAGGTAAGCCCGCAGATTGCCTTCTGGATTTGACCCGCGCCGGATAACCTGTAAATACCTGGAAAATGTTTCTGAGACACACTCCTCTGCCAGATCCTGGTCGCCTAGTAGCCGGTAAGCATACCGGTAAAGGCTTGGGCTAAATTCTTCATAGACCCTCACCAAAGCTTGCTTATCTATTCGGTGTGCTTCGGTCGACAGTATTGCTTCCATGCACTTGGTTTCTCACTCTTTATAACGGTGGAGCGAATAAAGCATGACGGGATAGCCCCAATTTCTAATCCTATATTAATCTTCCTTTAGCCGTCGATCTCTATTTAGTAAAAGAAAAATATCAGCCGTTCAATGGAAAATGTTCATCTCCGTTTTGAAAAGTAATCGATCTGACTTTTTCTTAACTCAATCTCTGCTGCCATTTTTCCGGATGACTGATTAACATATGCTTCTACGAGAAATATACTCCAATTATGCTTTGAATTAGCAGAATAATCGCGCTATCCTATGGCTAATTCGGCATCCTCTCGGGCAGAAGCCGAACTCCACGCACTTAGCGGCGCAGATTTAATTAATTTTCATTCTCCTTGTCCTTTTCCACCACCATTTACATTTTGCTTGCCCTGCCCATTTTTGGGGCGAGTCTCCCTGGCGACCTTCCTCGGTGTTCGTTGGTGCAGGCGCCTTCGATCTACCCATGAAGGTCGCTTCTTTCAAGCCTTTCCCGGCTTAAAGAAACGCCCACACCAGCCGCTAATTTTTCTTGACAGGAACCTCAATCGGAAGTAAATTGATTGGCGGCAATGAGAACCACTATATTGAAGCCCCTCGCAATCGTCGTGCTGTGCGCCGGTCTGGTCTGGATCTGGGTCAGCAAAGCGCCGCCCGGCAGCGTGAGTAGCGGGGGCATCCCCGCCCCGCAAACCGGCTTTCAGGCGCCGGATTTCGAGCTGGTCAGCCTGGACGGCGAGCTTTTTCGGCTCTCGGAACTGCGCGGCCGCCCGGCGCTGGTCAATTTTTGGGCTTCCTGGTGCGTCCCGTGCCGCTCGGAAATGCCGGCGCTGGAGCGCGTCTATCAAAAGTACCGCGATCAGGGTTTCCTGATCCTGGCGGTCAACGCGACCCACCAGGACGACCTCGACAAGGCGCGGGCGTTCACCGCCGAGCTGGGGTTGAGCTTCCCCACGCTGCTCGACCAGACCGGCGAGGTCTCCAAACTGTACCAGGTGCGGGCGTTGCCGTCGTCGTTTTTTATCGATGCGCGCGGCGTGATCCAGGACGTGATCATCGGCGGTCCGATGGCGGAGGCGCTGCTGGCAATTCGCGTCGAACAGCTCCTGGAGGGCAAGCGCTGATGCTGCCCACCCTTCAAGTGGGTCCCGCGGCGCTGCAAACCAGCGGGTTGATCCTGCTGGTTGGTTTGTGGCTGGGGCTCACGCTGGCAGAGCGCTTCGCCCCGCTGCGCCAGGTTTCCGCCAGCCAAGTCTATAATCTGTTCATGACCGCGCTGCTGGCGGGGCTGATTGGCGGGCGGCTGGCGTACGCGCTGCGTTACCCCGCCGCTTTTGCCCAAAGCCCGCTGAGTTTGATCAGCCCCAATCCGGGGTTGTTCAGCCTCACTGACGGGCTGATCGTTGCCCTGTTAGCAGCCTGGATTTACGCTTATCGCAAGCAGATGCCCCTCTGGGCGGCGCTGGACGCCTTCACGCCTTTCTTCATGGTCCTTTTGATCGCAGTCGGGCTGGCGCACACCGCCAGCGGGGCGGCTTTTGGCAGCGAGACAACGCTGCCCTGGGGGATCGAACTGTGGGGAGCGGCGCGCCACCCCAGCCAGATCTATGAGACGCTGGCGGCGGCGGCAATCCTGCTGGTGTTGTTGCCGCAGCGCAAAGCAATCGCAGACCTGCCGCCGGGCGCCTACTTCCTGGCGTTCGTCAGCCTGAGCGCCGCCGCCCGGCTATTTCTGGAAGCGTTCCGCGGCGACAGCCTGCTCTTACCGGGCGGTTTGCGCCTCGCGCAAATTATCGCCTGGCTGGTTCTGGCTGCCGCTTTATATGGCTTCAGCCGGCTGGCTAGAGATCGCTAAAATCGTCGGATTTAGAGAACCGGGTTAGCGCCGCGCGAGATGTTCTCCAGGAACTCTTGGCGCGTCGCCAGGTTTTTGCGGAATGCGCCGTGCATCGCCGAGGTTGTCATGCGGGCGTCGTGCTTCCTCACGCCGCGCATGGTCGCGCACAGGTGCAAACCTTCGATCACGACCGCCACCCCGTGAGGCTCCAGCAGTTCCTGGATAAAATCGGCGATCTGGCGCGTCATGCGCTCCTGGACTTGCAGCCGCCGGGCGAACATGTCCACAATGCGCGGGATCTTCGACAGTCCGATGACCTTGCCGCGTGGGAAATAGGCTACGTGAGCCCGCCCAAGAAATGGAAGCAGGTGATGTTCGCACAGGCTGTAGAATTCGATGTCGCGCACCAGCACCATTTCATCGTAAGTTACATCGAAGATCGCATCGTTCACCAGGCTGACCGGATCGACCCAATAGCCTTCGAGCAGTTCCTCGTACATGCGCGCGACCCGATCCGGAGTTTCGCGCAGCCCCTCGCGCTGCGGGTCCTCGCCCACCCCGGTCAACAGATCGAAAATTGCTTGATGGACCTGCGGGCGGTCAATGCGGCTGTGGTTCGCCGAGCCATCGCCGGAGGCGGTTTTCTTCATGGAGTTCAGAGCCATAATTTCCTCATTATTTAGGAGAAGTACAAGTGTTACAGTTTACCGCTAAAGCCGACCAGCGTCAACGCACGCCGCTATAAAAAAGCCGGCTGCCCCGAGAAGCGCGTTCCTCGGGCAGCCGGCGTCGATTTTCATTGAATATGAAGTTCACCCATAAAGCGGTTCGATCAAACCATAGGCGCCGTCGCGCCGGCGGTAAAGCACGTTGATCGAATTGGTGTTGACGTTGAAGAAGATGAAGAAACTCTCGTGACCCAAAAGCTGCATCTGCTCCAGCGCTTCTAATTCATCCATCGGTTGGATTTGGAAGGCTTTGCGCCGGACGATCAGCGGCATTTCTTCGCCGCTTTCCTCCTCTACTAAGGGCGCTTCAACCACCTCCGCCGCCGACTTGCCGTCGCCGCGGCCCTTGTTGCGTTTGCCTTTGTAGCGTTCGATCTGGCGCTGCATCTTGTCCATGGCAGTGTCCATCGCAGCAAATATATCGTCAGCCCGTTCCTCCGCCCGCAGGATAAAGCCCTTGCCGCGCACGGTGACCTGCGCCACCTGCCGGTCGGTAGAACTGCGAGCGGACTTCACATAAGACAGGTCGACCCGCGCTTCTTCGATATCCGGAAGATACCGGTCCAGCTTTCCAAACTTCTTATTGACATAATCCTGGATACGGTCGGTGACATCCATATTTCTGGTGTATAGATCTACTTCCAACGCCATCTTGACCTCCTATAGAATAAATTTACCTGCAGATTGTGTTTCACAAGATTGCGCGCGCCAGTGTGAGGCCATATACCTGAAGCGCGCCTTGATGGAGCAGAGCCTGCGCACACGCGTTCAGCGTGGCGCCGCTGGTCATCACATCATCCACAACCAAAATTCGCTTACCTGCCGCCAGGTCGCCGGCAGCCTGGAAGGCGTCCCGGACGTTATCGCGGCGCTCTGCCGCCGATAAACCGACCTGGGTCGGCGTATCCTTTACTTTTTTCAGCGCTTTCGGGCGGTAAGGCAGCCCGCAGCCCAGGGCTAACGGCAGCGCCAACAAAGCCGCCTGATTATAACCGCGTATTTTGCGGCGTGCAGAACCGGCTGGAACGGGAACAACCAGATCGACCCCCCATTCCAGTTTGTCGAGCAAATCTATCATCGGGCGCGCCAGAGCCTCCCCAAGCGCCATATCGCCGGCGAATTTCAACTGCCGGATTGCGTTGCGAATCGAGCCGGTGTAAGGCGCCACGGAACGAGCCGCATAAAAGAGCGACTGTTGTCCGCGGCAGCGGGCGCACTCCGCGCCTTCCGCCACCACCGCCCCGCAGCGAGCGCATATCGTCTCTGTAAGCGCGCTGGCTGCCTGCGCGCAGCTCGCACACCAGCGCGTGAAAGGTTTCTCACAGCCTCCACACCGGGGCGGGTATAACCAATCTAACCCAGCCCAGGCTAACCGATAGAGGCGATAAGCTGGTCGCCCTGTTCTTGCAAGAACAGCCATGTATCTTTGTGTGGCTCTTTTCGAATTCGAAACCGAAATTTCTCGATGCGCGCGTGCCTGCCGGTCTACTGCCCGCCCCGGAAGAGAACGCCTCCAAGCACCGAACGGAACATCATCAAAACAGCCGGGGTCATCAACACGATGCAAATCGACGGGAAAATCAGCAGCGCCATCGGGATGAGCATTTTGATCGGCGCTTTGTGCGCCATCTCCTCAGCCAATTGGCGGCGCTTGATGCGCATCTGATCCGATTGAATGCGCAGCACCTTTGCCATGCTGACGCCCAATTGTTCGCTCTGGATGATCGCGGCGACAAAGCTGGTCATCTCAGGAATGCCGATCCGGTTAGCCATATCGCGCAGCGCATCCCGGCGCAGCTTGCCAAGCTGGATCTCGCGCAACACCCGCCCGAACGAGAGCGAAAGCTCGTTATCCCATTTCTCATATACTTTTTGCATCGCCCCGTCGAAGCCCAATCCGGCTTCGACGCAGATCGTCAGCAGATCGAGCGCGTCCGGCATGGCTTTGCGCACCGATCTCTGGCGGCGCTGGATGCGGCTGGTGAGCATCAAATCTGGGACGAAAAAGCCCAAACCGGTAAAAGCCGCCATTACGCCGATTTTCATGGTGAGCGTCCACTGCAGCTTTCCAACACTGTAAATGAAAATCAAGAAGCCGGCGATCACAACTGCCAGTAAGATGCGCAAAAACCAGAAGACGGCTGGCTCAAGCCCGCGCGGATCGCCGGCGAGTTCCAGGCGGCGGGCGGTTGCTTGCAGCGCATTCTGCGGCGTAAAGCGAATGACAAATTCTCCCAGGCGGCGGGCGACCGGAAAGATCACCCGCTCCGACAGCGGCTGTGAAAGCTCGATCTCTTCCAGCGAGGCGGTCTCGCCGCGGGCGGCAAATTCAGCCAGGCGTTCCTGCAGCGGGTCGTTCTCGCGCGTATCGCGCAGCCCGGCGATGACCAGCAGCACCGCCAGGATGAAAACGAACGCGCCTAAAGCGATGAAGATAATCGTAGGCAGCTCCATGTCCTACCTCCTAAATCTTCAAACCTCGATATTTGCAATGCGGGTCATAATAAAGTAACCCGCCATCACCATCAGGGATGCGATGATCAGCACGATAATGCCGATCAGCCGCGTCTCTGGATTGAAAAACTGCATCATATAGGGTTTGTTCACCACCCACAGCACGCCGGCGATGATCAGCGGCATCATCGCCAGGAAGCGACCGGAGTACATCACCTGGGAGGTCAGCACGCGAATCTCGCCCTTGATGCGCACGCGCTCGCGGATGGTGTATGAAATCGTATCCAGGATTTCCGCCAGGTTACCGCCGACCTCGCGCTGCACATTCATCGCAGTGACGACCAGGTCGAGATCGGGGCTGGGAATGCGCCGCAGCAGGTTATCCAGCCCGGTTTCCATCGTCAGACCAATCTGGACTTCCTGCACCACCCGCCGAAATTCATCGCTGATCGGCGGGGGCATTTCACGGCTGACCGCTTCCATAGCCTGCAAGTTCGAATAGCCGGCTTTCAGCCCGTTGACCATCAAGTTGAGCATGTCCGCCAGTTGGTTGTCAAAGCGCTGCAAGCGCTGCCCTTGTAATCGTTTCACATACATGCGCGGCAGAAACAAACCGACAATAAAGCCCAGGATCGTAAAGATTGGGATCGGGGTGCCGCGATTGGCGAAGAACCAGAAGAGGAAGGCAGTGACGACAGCCGAGATCAGCATAATCACGATGAACTCGGCTGGTTTGAGTTTGAGGTCGGCGCGCGCCAGTTCGCGGGAGAGCCCGCCGCCGCGGCTGGTCTTCTCCAGGCGGCGGTTGATCCAATCTCCGATGGGGGTGGCGCGATCGCGCTCGGCTGCGGCGGCTCCGCCTTCGACTGGGCGCTCGAGGTAACGACCCAAGCGCTCTTCGACCATCGTCCTCTCGTAACGGGCTTCCGTCACAAGACCGGCGATCAAAAGCACAAACGATATGCCCCCGCCTAAAACCAAAATGAGAATGGTTGGATCCATCGGGGTAACCTCTTCCTAATTCGTACGATTAATACCGCCGCCGGTCGCCGATTCCAAAAATCGATGCGGGCAAATGGATGCCGGAGGCTTCGATTTTATCGATAAACTTCGGACGTAAACCGGTTGGGCGCAAACGCCCCACGACCTTTCCATTTTCATAACCCGTTTGCTCGAACATGAAGATATCGGTCATCGTAATCACGTCGCCTTCCATGCCGCTCACTTCGGTGACGTTGACGATTTTCCGGCTGCCGTCGCGCAGACGCTCCTGGTGGACGACCACATCGATCGCGGATGAAATCTGCTCGCGGATGGCTCGGGCGGGCAAATCCATCCCCGCCATCATGGTCATCGTTTCGAGGCGCGCCAGGGTGTCGCGCGGGCTGTTGGAGTGCGCCGTGGTCATCGAGCCGTCGTGACCGGTGTTCATCGCCTGGAGCATATCGATCGCCGCTTCGTCGCGGATCTCGCCGACGATAATCCGGTCGGGGCGCATACGCAAGGCGTTAATCACCAATTGCCGGATGGTGATCTCGCCTCTGCCTTCGATGTTGGGTGGGCGGGATTCGAGCGTTACGACGTGCTCTTGGCGCAGTTGAAGCTCGGCGGCGTTTTCGATCGTGACGATCCGCTCATCCGATGGGATGAACTGGGAGAGAATGTTTAAAAAGGTAGTTTTTCCGGAACCGGTACCGCCCGAGATGATAATGTTCAATCTCGATTCGACGCAGGCTTTCAAGAATTGCAGCGCTTCCGCCGTGATCGAGCCGAATTGAATCAACTGCTCGATGGTGATCGGGGTTTTGAAGAATTTACGGATCGTCAGCACCGGTCCGACCAGCGAAATGGGCGGGATGACGGCGTTCACACGCGAGCCATCTGGCAAGCGCGCATCGACGTAGGGGCTCGACTCATCGATCCGGCGACCCAGCGGAGCAACGATCCGGTCGATGATGCGCATGACGTGCTCGTCGCTTTCGAACGTCATGGGCACGCGCGCCAGCTTGCCCGCCCGCTCAATATAGATGTTTTTGGCGCCGTTCACCATCACTTCGGTGATGGTTTCGTCTTCCAACAGTGGCTGCAAGGGACCGAACCCGAGAATCTCTGCCGCAATTTGCTCGTACAGCCGGTGCCTTTCCGGGCGGGTCAGGACGATGTTCTCTTCAGCCAAAACCTGATCGAACAATTCCTGAATGGTCGCCCGCACATCGTTAACCCGGCTGATATCCATCGTAGGGTCGAGCTCAGCCAGCAGGCGGTTCTGCACGCGCGTCTTGAGGTCCAGATAGGTGTCCTTCTGGGCGCTGACGCCCGGCGGCACCACCCGGCGCGCCTGGATGTTGACCAGTTTCTGTTGACCGGTTGACGCGGCGGCGCTGCCGTTTTCACCAGTTGAACTGGACGGGGCAGCTTTGCCTTGACCTTGTTCGATCCGTTTGAGCAGCGACATTGGTTATACCTCCAATAAAAACATTGCTTACTTTTTTCCGCTTGCCGCAGCCTTCTCCTCGGTTTGTTGAGCCAACTCGGTCAGGCGCGTGCGCACCTTTTCGGCGAGCATTAATATACTGCGTGCGATTGGACGGGTGCGGTCGCCCAGCATGAAGGGCACGCCGCGGTTCACGGACGGCACCACAACCCGGTCCTCGAATGGTATCACAACTGAAACCTCGTGCTTGAAACTCTCACCGATCTTTTCTGGCGTGATCCCGATGCGTTTATCAAAACGGTTCATAGTCAAGATGATGCGCTTGCGATCGATGCCCAGCACGTTGACCAGATCCAGGAACAAGCGGGCGTTTTTAATCGCCGGAATCTCCTGGGTGGTAACCAGGATCAAGATATCGCAGGATTCCATCGCCGAAAGGACGACGTCGGTCAGGGTCGAGGAGGCGTCAATGATCACATACGCGAACATGGTGCGCAAGAACTTAAGCAATTGCCCGAACTGGTCTCCGCTCACATTTTCGGCGTACTCGGGTCGCACGGGCGCAGCCAGGATTTTTATCCCGGTGGGCGCGTGGTTGATCATCACATTTTGCACGACTTCCACATCCAGTTCGTCGGCGCGCGGCGCCAGGTCTAAAACGGTATTTCTAACCTGTTCGTTGAGGAAAACCGCGATGTCCCCAAATTGAAGGTTGGCGTCCACCAACGCGATCGGCGTTTCCTCGTTTTTCAGGGCAACCGCCAGGTTGACGGCGATCGTCGTTGCCCCATTCCCCCCCTTGGGACCGTAAACCACGATCGTCTTACCCAGCCCCAGAGCCGCGCCGCCCGCTCCGCCCGCTCCGCCAAGCAAACCGGGGAGAGCCGCCACCTTGGCGCGCTCATCATGCGCCATTTTGCCCGCCCGCCGGATCGCCGAGGTGAGCTCATCCAGCGCCGGCGGTTTGGTCAGAAAGTCCCGCGCGCCCGCCAGCATGGCGCGCCGCATATAGTTCGGATCCCCCTGGACCGAAAGGATTACGATCTGGGTGGCAGCGTTTTGTTTGCGGATTAATTCGGTGGCAGTGATGCCATCCATATCCGGCATGTTAATGTCCATCAGGACAACATCCGGCTTTAGCGCCTTCGAGGCTTCGATCCCCGCGCGTCCAGAGCCCTCGGCTCCGACGACTTCCAGGTCGCCTTCGAACTGCAGCAGTTTGCGAATGTTCTCCCGGGTCTCGGCTACGTCGTCAACGATCAACACCCGGATTTTGTCATCATCACTTGCCATGAACGCTCTCCGTCAGATCGCCTGCTATTGGGTCGGCTGGGCCGCGGGCAGCGGCAGCGGCGTCAGATTATCGATCCTGGGGTTCAGGCTGTAGGGCAGTTTTGCCGGAACCGGGATCTGGTACTGTTCCAGCAAGAAGCCCAGCGTCACTGGCAGCGTGTTCTCGCGTGAGTTATCGTCCCCGGCGCGCAGCGCCAATGAAAGCTGGGTCGCTGCCTCTGGGCGCATCTGGGTTAACAGCATGAAGTTCAGCGTCACCGCATCTTGCGGGCGGACGATTAAGGTGATCACATTCGGCACGGGTGGAGGCGGCGGCGCCTGACCTTCGGCAGGCGCCGGCGTCGGCTCGGCTTGCGCCTGGGCTGCGGCGTCTGTGAGCGGGAAATCACCCACGTTGAGCACCACCACATCCTGAAGAAGCATATGGCTGACCATCCGCGGGCGCTGCGCCTCGCTCGGCAGCAAGAATACCGCCTGACCCAACACCGGGTCGATGATCGTTCTGCCGTATACGCCGCCGGCAATCTCGACGGTGAGCGGATTGCGGGTGCCCGTCACCGGATCGGGAGGACCTGCGGCGATCACCGTTCCGCTGGAGCTTGGCAGGATGGACTGGAAGTCCGTGTCCACGTCCACGAAAAGGAAGGACGCAATCACATTGACATGATCCCCCGGGCGCGGCGCGTATGAAACACTCGACAGGCGGCTGACCGGAATCGAAACCGCGACCATGCCCTTTGGAATGCTGAGCGACCAGGGCGAGCCCGCCTGGGAGATGGTTTCGCCTTCGGATAACAGCATCGAGGTCAACAGCGGCGTGCCGGCAGAAACATCAAACTTAACGACTCGTCCGATAGCTTCGTTGATCTGCCCGGCTCGATACATACCTGGAGCAAGCGCGCTTTGTTGCCACGGTATCGAAGCCAGCATCTCACTATTCAGTTCGGTCCCTTTGGAGATATTTTGAGAGATCATCAAAATTTCTACCGGAGGGGGTTGGGTTGGCTGCACGGCTTCCTGTGGCTTCGCCAGGAAAAAGCGATAGACCACAAGCACTGCAACCAAACCTAATAAGATAACCAGCGCTAAAAGGATTAGTAATCGCCCACGCCTCATGCTATCCTCCAGGTATGCAGATGAGAAAAATTTAAACTAATCATACACTTCATGAGGGTTTTGTCAAGTTAAGTTGAGAATTCTCATGAAATCTTACCAGAATTTGACGAAAATAGGCCTTGCTAATAAGCAAGGCCTATCTCCCAATTGAATTGCACGAATTTCCACGACCTGAGCCGGTCGAGCCGGTTGGGTCGCGCCGCTTAGATGGCGTTCATGATGGTGCTGAATACGTTGCCGATCGCGGGGCCGAGTAGAGCAAGAATAACAATTACAACAATCGCGACCAAAACAAGAATCAACGCATATTCGACCAGGCCCTGTCCTTTTTCTTTCGGAGCGAATAACATGGGATTTTCCTCCTTTCCTTCGAAGTGCCTCACTTGTTCTTGCGAGCTTGAATAAATTATATGCAGTTTTCATAAAAAATGCAATATGTTTAAGCCTTGCAGTTCTGCAAACTATTACGTATCATTTTGAATAATTGCAATATCTATGCCAGAACTCAAAGGCAAGGGGGAAGTTATTGAGATATTCGGTTCGATGATCACTGGGTAATCCCAGTTCGCTCCAGGATAGGCAGTTCGAAAATCGCCCGGCTCCCCTGTCCAATCACGCTGTCTATTTCGACTTTACCCCCCATCATCTCCACGCGGTCGCGGATGACTTTCAGCCCCATCCCTCCCCCCTGGTCGATGATGGCTGTGTCGTAGCCGCGCCCGTCGTCGTCTACCACCACTTTAACGGCGGATTCACCGATATCTAATTGGACCTTTGCCGAATTCGCCTGGGCGTGGCGCGTGGTGTTGTACAGCAGCTCCTGGATTGCGCGGAAAATCATGACCTCCTGATACGCCTCCAGGCGGCGCTCCTTACCGGTGAGCAGCAAGCGGACGTCGATTCTGGTTTCATCCCTGACGATGTCCACGTAGCGCTTGAGGGTCGGCACCAAGCCCAGGTCATCCAGCATCATCGGGCGCAGTTCAAAGATGTAATCGCGCACTTTTTGAAAAGTCGAAGTGGCGGCAAGTTTCAAATTTTCCAACTCGGCTTTGGCTTTTACGGCGTCAAGATCGAACAAGCGCATGGCGATCTCGGTTTGCAGAATAAAATTGGAGAGCGCCTGCGCCGGGCCGTCGTGCATCTGGCGCGAAAGCCGCAGCCGTTCGCCTTCCTGCGCCTGGATCAGCATTTCCACCTCTTTAGCCGCCGAACCGTCCCCCCGCCCGGATGGACCGCCGATCAGCCCGCCCTCCATCGCATCGTGTATGCGCTCCATCAGGGTGATGTGTTCGGAAAGATGGTTCTGGTCGCTCTGTAATTTTTCGACCTGCCCGCGCATCACAAACAGCCGCTGCTGGGCATCCAAGGCGGAGTTGTACGCCATGCGGATGTCCTCGCGGGGCATGGTTTCGAACTGCGACTGCACCTGCTGCAGGTGGGCGGTGATCGAGGCGTTCCTCTGGGTCAGCTTGTTCATCTCGATCTGGCTCTGTTCGAGCATGAGGGAGATTTCTTTGAGGTCCCGTTTCCTCTGCTCGAGATCTGTCCGAATCTGTTCTTTGAGGGCGTTCCAGATCTCAGCGTCTTCGTCTTGCGAAGCCATTCCGCGTCTCATGCGTTCATCTCCAGAAAGATAGCCTAATCGTCAAAGCGAACCCACCCATACTTGAATGCCGCCAGCGTGGCTTGCGTCCGGTCGTTGACCCCCAATTTGTGCAAAATGGAGGTGACATGGTTCTTCACGGTCTGGTGGCTGATATCCAGGTTGGCGGCGATTTCTTTGTTGCTCATCCCTTTGGTGATGTAGGTCAGGATCTCCATTTCACGCGCGGACAGCGGTTCGGAGATCTTGTTGATATCCGCCGGCTCGAACGCCTCGCCGCTCGTCTGGCGCTCCAGCAGCCGGCGGATTTCGTCCGGCTCATATTCCTGGCGGTCGATCCAATACTTGCCATTGACCACGACGCGCACCGCCCGCGCCAGCAGTTCGGGCTGGATGTCTTTGGTGCAGAAGGCGTTGGCGCCCTGCAGCAGCCCCTGAATTTTTTGACCCACATCGGCGTACGCCGTCAGAAGGATGACCCGCACCGGTAATTTTTCAGCCATGATCTGGCGCGTAACCTGCTGACCGTTCATCCCGGGCAGGTTGATGTCCAGGACGGCGACATCGGGGTGTTGCGCGCGAATCAACTCCAACCCCTTCTCGCCGCTGTCAGCCTGTGCAACGACATCGATATCAGGTTCCAGCGAAAAGGAATCGACGACTCCCTGGCGGAAAATTGGATGATCATCCACAATAACTACCCTGATCTTATCCATGTCCGAAGCCTCGCTCGATTGTTCTGTGATTACTAGTATAGCACAGGTAGAATTTCCAATCAAATCGAAAAAACCGACTCGGTTCAGCGCCAGGAATAAACCTGCATGTTTTCGCCGCCCAAAGGCGGGCTGAATTCTCCGTGGGTTTGAAAGACCGGCGTCTTCGAGCGCACCAGATCGGGATACCAGCCCGGAAAGGTCATCAGGTAGCTGACGCCCCTCTGGTCGAGATAACTGGTAAGCCAGCTTTCGTCCCGCATAAACGGGATCACCTCCGGGGAAACCAGCCCCGCCAGATCCACCAGCTTGCGCTCGCCGAAATATCCCAACGCTCCGATATCATGGGCGGCGACCAGCGCGTCGCGCGGGGTGTTGCCGGCGATCCATTGCGCAGCCGCGACCATCTCGCTTTCGATCACCGCCACATCGCGGGCATAAGCGCGCGCTCCAATGAGCCAGAAGGACGCCAGCAAGATCGCCAGTGAAATTGCCCAGGTCCTGCCGATCACCCTGCGCCACATCGCCGGGCGCTGAGATCCGACCCAACCCGTCATCCCCGCCAGCCCCAGGATCAAGTAGACCGGCAGCGCCGGGATGATATACCGCCCGTGCTGGTAAACCACCGGCAGGCGCACCGCGTAGACCAGCAGGAAGCCCAGGAACCAGATCTCCAGCGCCAGCGCTGACCAGCGGCGCTCGCGCACCGAGCGGCTCACAAACAGCACAAACCCCGGCAGCAGCAACACGCCCGCGCCGATCAAGACCAGGCTGAACTGCCGTAAAAACCGGTTCAACAGCGGCGCCTGGGTCAGCACGGCGTATTCCGCTTGTTTGGCAAAAAAAGTGTTCGGCACCCACTCGCCGGACAGGGACAAGTTGAAAAAGAGGTAGGGCAGCGCGCACGCCAGCGCGCCCGCGGCGACCAGCAGCGCCGCCCGCAAGCGCCCTTTCCAGGTCGGATTCAGCATAAGCGCACACAATCCCACTGGTCCCAGCAGCGTCAGCCCATCGGGGCGGACCCAAACGCTCGCCCCCGCCAGGATTCCCAGCAGCAGCCAGTTCTGCTCTGGCTGCAGCAACTGGTCGAAAACCAGCAGGATGATCACCGCAAACAGCAGCGTTTCCATCCCTGAAGTGGCAGCCCAGACGAGATGCCATTCCAGGCAGAGGAAAATTCCCACAGCCAGCGCGGCGGCTGCCGGCGCCGGCGCCAGGCGCTGGTGGATGCGCATCCCCAGCCAGCCGACCGCGCTCAAAGCCAGCCAGCCGACGAAAAAAGCCCAGATCGGCGGCTGGGCGCCAAGCCAGAACCCGGGGACGAGCAGCACGGTCCACAGCGGCGAAGTCGAGCCGGCGGACGGCTGACCCGGCAGAAACGCCCAATCGCCGCGCAGCGCCAGGTTGCGCGCGTAAGTCTGGTGGATCCAAGCGTCGTCCAGCGGGAAACCGATCTTGAAATAGAGCTGGCTGGCGAGGACATACCCGCCCAAAGAGAACGCCGCGGCGAGCGGAATGAGCCAGATGCGGCGGTTGCGTCGAAAGTTGTGCGTAAAAAACTTGCTGATCGGGGTCATGGCAGCGTAATCTCAAACAGGCGGACGTCTTCGAAGGTGGCGAGGTAGCGCAGACACAGGCGGTCGCCGGGCGCGGCGAACAGATCCGCGCCGCCTTTGATCTGGTCGATCTCGAGCAACAGGAACCCCGCGTTGTAGCGCTGCGCGGCGGCGCAGACAGTTTGTGTATCGCCAAACGGGATCGAGACCGCCGGTCTGCCAGCCGCGGCAAAGTAGCCCGGCGAGTTGTTGACCATCACCACCTCCGCGGGCGCAGCGCCGGTCTCACGCAAATAGCTTTCCAGGGCTGCATACCGCCGGTTCGAGGCGTCCCAGGTTTCTTTATTTGAGCCGGCTGAAAAGAGGCGGTTGTAGGTCACAAACGCGCTGAGGCAGACAGCCAGCGCCACCAAACCGATCGCGAAAAACCGGCGCGCCTCGCTCATCCGCCAGCCGCGCAGCCGCGACCCGAATTCCAGCAGGCGCTCCAGCCCCACGGGAGCAGCCGCCCAAAAAAAGGGCTGCAACGCCGAACCGGAGTGGAAAAACCCGCCCCGCACGCCTTGAAAAGGAAACGGCAGCGTCATCGCCAGGAATGTGAGCGCCCAAGCCAGCGCCGCCAGCCGGGTGCGCAAATCCGCCCGCAGCCGCCACATCCCAAGCAAGATGAGCGGCGCCAGAAAGATTTCTGCCTGCACCGCCAGCGTGCTCAGCAGGTTCTGACCGAACGCCCACAGACGGGTGCGCAAGATCGCGCCCAATCCGCCGCCCCACCAGCGCGCCAGCGTAAGCTGGCTGGCGGGAAAGCTGAACAGCTCGTCGTATTCGCGGATCCACAGCGCGCGGCTGCCCCCCGGAGAGAGGAACGTCCCAAATTCCGCCAGGTTGCGGGCGAACCAGGGCAGCATCACCAGCAGGTACCCCGCCGCGCAAGCCAGCCCGTTCAGCCACACAGACCCCGGCTGAGCGGTTTGTTTGTGCTTCAGCCAGTACAGCCAGACGGCTGCCAGCGCGGTGACCAGCCAGATCATCCCATCCGCCCGGGCGAGGTGCATCAGCCCGGCGATCAACCCCAGCGCGGCGAAATTGATCCAGGTTCGCGGCGGGGTCGCTTGCGCGGCGCCCGCCTCTGCGGGGACGAGCAGGAAAAACACGCCTCCCAGCAGCATGTATGCCCCGAAAATATCGGTGGTCGCGACGTAGGGCAGATAGAAACCGGAGAAGAGCGCGAACGCGCCCGCCAGAATCGCCAGGTTTTTCCGGCGCGCTAACCGCCATGCCAACGCGGCGGTCAACGGCGGGATCAATCCGGCGATAAGGATGAAGGGTAGGCGCGCGGCGAAGAAATCCAGGCGGTTCAGCAGCGCCATCCCGCCCGCCGCCAGGATGGAGGTCAGCGGCATCCAGTAGCCGTGCGAGGGGTGCGGCAGCCCGGCGGGGTCGTCCAGGTAATTCCAAAGCAACTGCTCGCTAAACCCGCGCCCCTGCGCCAGGCGCAGCCCGCCCGAGTAATAGTAGTCCGCATCCATATAACCGGGGGAATGCTGCGCCGCGCTGATCGCGCATGCCAGGAGAAAGCCAAACAAACCCAATAGAAAATAAACCCGCCAGCTCATTGCGGCAGCCTGTAAAGGACGTAGGTGTCGCCGAAATTCTCGACCAGTTCGAGGCTTGCCAATAGCTCCTCGATCGCCTCCCAGTCGGCGGGCTCATAATTCTCATCTTCCCCGCGCAGGAATTCAGCCCCAGCCTTGTAATATAGGATGTAGGTATACGAGCGATCTTTCCAACCTCGAAGGATCGTGTGGATATCGCGTGGACCGCTGGGGTCGCGCCGCTCCCTCAACCAACGGTCCAGGATCTCGTCGGGTTCGCAGACAGGCAGGCAATACAGGCTGCGCGGTTCCCAAAGCATCAGCACGCGCGAACCTTCGGGGAGAGATCGTAAGGAGCGCATCGCCGGTTCAAACCAGCCCAGGTTTCTCGCCAGGTAAGCGTCCGAGGTCTCCAACCCAAGGTTCTTCTGGAACGCGTTTTGCCCGAGCGTGTGGAGACCCAACTCCACGGCGTTCAATCCAAAAACCACGAGCGTCAGAATCCCGACAATCACGCCCAGGCGCACCCGGTTCTGAACCACCCGCGACAACCCCGAATAACCGGCTGCCGCCAGGAAGGCGTATGCTGGAAAGACCGTAAAATAGAGCCGCGACTGCAACAAGAAAGACGAAAATCTGCCGACCCCCATCCAGACCGCCAATGCGGCGACGACCACAACTGCGGCGATCCGAATAGCCACTCTTTCCCCCTCGGGGCGAGAACTCCACCCCAGGAAAGCCGCCAGGCTCAACCCCAACATCAAAGGACCGATCGAGGCGCTATAACCCGGGCTGCCTTGTACCCCCATAACAACAGAACGCAGTGGCAGTAAGGCGACATCCAGCCAGTTGCCCCAAGCCGCGCCATGATGATAATATGCGATACGGTAAGGGGTCATCGCCCCACCGGGAAACAGCAATGGGTAGATCGGATTGCCGGTTGCGAAGTAATTTCTGAGCAGCCAGGGGGCAAAGACCATCAAGGCTGGCAAACCGAACCAGGCAAAGGACTTTAAAACCGCCCTGGCGCTCTTCCTCTGGCGGAACAAGATGACCACAAACCCGCCAACCAGCGCTAAGCCGGCGGTATATTTCGCCCCCAATGCAAAACCGGCGCAAAGCCCCGCCAGTCCCAGCAGCCGGTCGGCGCGCTGTTCATCCCACAGCGTCAGGCAAATCAAAAAACCCAAACCGAACCAGATCGCCCACCAATCAGCGTATCCCCAGCCAAGCGCAACGGCGAGAGTGAAACCCGCTAAAAGCGCAGCGACGCCAACCCAGCCCGCATCTGTCCCCAACTTTTGGGCAGTATAACCCAGCAATCCCAAAATAGCGATCAGACCCGCCATCCAACCCAACACCGGCCCAGCCGGCAAGCCGCCTAGACTCATCCCAAACACATGGAGCATCTCGGCGGTTTGCGGCATGCCCCAGAACATGATCTCAGGGACATAACTGATCCGGTGCGCATCTAGATAGATCTTTGGCAGGGTTATATGGTACACCAACGCGTCGAACTGGAGCGGAGGCGCCAATGCCGTCGACAACGTAGCGATCAAGATCCCAAACAAAATGAATGCCGCTCCCCGCCCGATCCGGCTGGCTGAATTGAAAATCGGGGCGAAGGAACGAAAGCTTGCCCACCAGGCGCGGATCTCTTTTCGTAACAAAAACGCGAGGAGCACGATCGCGGCTGCCGCAATCCAGGGAAATAAAAGACCCGCCAACCCGGCTGCGAGTACGCCCAAAGCCAGGCAGCCCGCGCCAAGCGCTGCCTGGAGCGAGAGCAATGCCAGCGGGTGTATCTCCAGCCTGGGAAGCAGCCAGCCGCCCAACCCGCCTGCCAGCGCAAAGAGCGTCAAATCAACCAGCAGCACCCACAGGACTCTGAGGAGGCTGAGGATAAAGTCGGGGGTAATCGGTTTATGGTAAATGAAATAAGCAGCCACAACCACCGCAAACCCGAACAGCGCCGCCCAAGCCAGCTTTCCATTGAGCGCGGAACCGATCCATGAATTCAGCCGGGCGGGGGGCGGCGGGCGGTCTGCGCTTGCGTCCGGCGCCTCTCCTTCCATTGCCTCGGATCGGTTTTGGGGTTCCTCGGACATGTTTCTCTCATGCGCGGTTTGCGCCGCACGGGTTCATCGCTGCTTGAGCCATTGATCCCACAACGGGCGCTCCGGTCTCAAAATCCACCAGCGGATCCAATACAACCCGATGATTAAAAAGACCGGTAAAGGGAAGAACATAATCGAGTGCTGGATCGGCTGCTCGCCGATTTGCAGCGTGGACAGGAACAACCACCAGACCCCCACCAGGAGCAAAACATAGCTGACCACGACCAGCCCGCGCCCGAATTTACCCCATTCCTGATCCCAGGCGGCGAAGACCAAGATGACCACCGGCAGCATGACGATGTAATTTTCCGTCGCGGTGCGAATGCCAACCAGGGTGGTGGCGGTGAGGGTGAAAAACGCGGTCCACAGAAACCAGCGAAACTCCTTCCCCAGCGCCGCGCGCCACTCCCAAATCAGCGTGGCAACCAACAGCGTGGTGAGCGCGTATCCGAGCTGACGGCCCACGCCGGGCATCCACTCGGCGAAGATCTCCCCGGGCGTGCCAGCCAGCGTGTAACTGGGATAGGCGAAGATCTGGCGCACATTCTGCCAGGTCCAATCGGGGATCAACAGGCTGGTGACTGCAATCATTAAAGCCAGGTTGCCAAGAAAACTCCAGACGATAATGTAGCGCCGCTCGGAAACGCTCCAGATTAAGACAAACAGGATCAGCAGCGCTACCACCTGAGGCTTGATGGTCGCCAGCGCCAGCAGAAGCCCCGCCCAGCTATCCTGCTCGGCGCGAATCGCCAGGATCGCCCCGGCAATAAATAGCCCCACCAGGATCGAGGCGTTTGAATTAATCAAGGGGCGGATGCTGTAATACCACAGGATCGCAAACGCCAGCAGCGCCCCCAACATGGCTGGCGACAGCTTCCAGCGGCTGAAAGAGATCCCCATAATCGCGATCAAGATGATGCTGACTTCGAGGACCGTCATCCAGACCGCGCGCGCCAGGTTGAAGTCGGGGATCAGGGCGAACGGCGCGAAAACGAAGATCGAATAAAACGGGTAAACAAAGAGCGCCTGATCTTCGTCGGGGCGCGCCGGTCTGCCGTAAAAACGCTGCTGGATCTCGCGGGTGGTCTCTTCGCTGTATGGGCTTTGACCTTTCATGATGAATTCGCGCGTGCCCACCCAGCGCGGCAGGAAGTCGCTGCCGCCCGGGTTCTGGACCGAGTACTGGTAGTTAACCCAGATAAGGCTGGCTAGCGTGGCGATCCCCAAAATCGCCAGCAGCGCGATCGTCAGATAGTGGAGGGTTGGTTTCAACTTGCCTTCACTCGCAATAATAACGCATCGTTCTGCCCATCCGCGCTCATTCGGGGATAGGATGACCTTGTCTTGAAGTTCGTCTCATTTCTGAAAATCTCAAAATGGAAGCCACGTCGTTTGTATGAATGCAATATTAAGTGCATTATATCTTTTCTGCACGACTTGGCGCGGGCGATTTGCCTATCATTATTGTGGGTTTAGCGGGATGGGTTCCGATGGATTTCGACAGTCTGGAGATTCATCATTAAGGCAATTGCCTTACTCCTACCCTACGCCCATCTACTGACTCCAAATCATGGGCAAGTCAATTCCACCAGGTCATAATATTCGTCGCTTATCAGAGTTTTCCCGCACACAGGCAGAAATTGGTCATAAAGAAATTCCTGCGCCCTGAGCTGCAGCCCGCTGCGGTCGAACTGGGCAACGAAATTGGCATCCTGTTTGCTGATCAGCAAATGGGTAGCGCCTTTATCCTTGAGCTCCACCGCCGCCTGGTTGACATCCCAACTGTGCATGGCAAGCTGGGTCCAGCGCGACTGGTCGATATCTGCCACGCAGCGCGCGTCGCAATAATAACCGCGCCCGTCCCATAGCATCCAGACCCGCGCCTCCTGCGGTAGGTTTGTCTGAATATACTCTTGCATTGTAAAAAGCGGGATCTGGCGGCGCAAGAATGCCTCCCGCGTCTCAGTTCCCAGGACGACCCCCAGGGGGCGCACGCTCATAAAGAACAGGATCGAATAGACCAGCGCGATCGTCAGCACACCGAAGCCCAACCCGCGCACCAGGATGCGCCCGGTCGATCCCTTCAAGCGTCCGGCTAGCTCTACCAAGACGTAAGCCGCCAGCAGGCTCAGCGCCGGGAAAAGCGGCAGCAGGAAGCGCGTCTGCTGCGCGCCCAGCGCCCAAACGATGAACCGCAAAAGCGTCCAGGCTGCCAGGGCATTCAATGCCGGTGTGCGGCGCGTGAGCGGATAGAAAAGCGCGAGCGGGAACAGTATGCTGGGGATCTCGATGCTGCCCAGGAAAGTCCCAAAACGATAGTGCTGGGTATAGAGCAGCAGCGGCAGCGAAAGATAGACCAACAGCGTGCGCGGCGCCCCGAAGCCATTCATGTATTCGAGCCAGAGCGCCACTCGCTCACCGACATCGCCGCCAGGCGAAATCAAGAACGGGTAGACCGGGTTGCCCGTCCAGAGCCAGTTCTTCAGATACCACGGGCTGCCAACCAGCAGCGCAGTCAAGCCGTAGACCGCCGCGTTGCGGACGATGACGCGCCAGCCGTCCCTGCGGCTCTGCCACAGGATGACCAGCCCCAGCACACCCGCGCCTCCCAGCGCCATGTACTTCGTGCCCAGGGCAAAGCCCATCAAGACGCCCGCCAGCGCCAACAAGCCCCATTCCGAGGGATGCGACCGATCGTCCGGTTCCGCATCTTCTTCTGCGCAAGCCTGGCGGTGCGCGATCCAGATCAGCACGGCGTACACCGCCAGGAACTCGTACAGCGCCCACGCCATATCGCTGTAGGCAAACCCAGCCCAGATCGGGAAGATCGGGATGCCGACCAGGATCGCCACAGCCAGCCAGGCATATTTCCGTCCAATGAAGCGCTCCGCCGCGCGGTAGGTAGCGATCACCAGCAGCACCGCAAAGATCAGGTGAACCAGCTTGGCGAAGCTGTCGCTGCCAAACGCCAGCCCCAGGCTGAAGAGCATCTCGACCAGGAAGGGATAAAAGGTCAGCCAGTTCTCCGGCAGCGGGACGATCCGCCCCGCCTGGAGGAACAAGCGCGGTCCCTGCAAGTGATACATCAAGCCGTCGTAGTCCCAGGGTGGGGCGAGGGCTTGGAGGAGGGCAAACAATAACACTATCGATGAAAGCAGAAAAAACATCCTGTCTTCGAGAATCGAGGCGTGAGATGATTCCGCTGATTTTGCTGTCGATAGATAAATACGATTTACACGTTGATTGCCTATCCAAGTGGAAAGCCCCAGAACCACGATCAACCCACTCAGCAGCCATTTTGAGGGCCATCCTCGCAAACCAGTTACAAACAGAAGAAAGCCACACAATCCCAGAAAGATCGCAGAACTAAAAACCCAAGAAGTTTTATTTTGCATCAGCGCTGTTTAGATGAATCTGTTATAACGAGACGAACCAATCTAACCATGCGTTTATAAGGCAGGCTAACAATTTCGAAAACCCCAAGGTAATCCTCTACCGGGTAAAATTGGAAAATTCAACGATATTATACTTCCAGGAAGTCGAGATACAGCATGCGAGGAATGGTTAGAAAACCTTGTAGTTGAAAGAACATCCCGCCTTCGATGACGAAAGATTGCAGAGGAATGGTAAAGAATCATGGCACATTCTATTTTAGAGCGCATTTCTATCAATAGCCGCAATAATTTTCAAAGAGCCAATTTCATAAACCTGACAATCATAGTCGGTCTGGTTATTGTTTACTTGATCACCCGCATTCCTTTCCGCAGTGAAATTTTGTTCAACTGGGATTCGGTGAATTACGCGCTTGGGATGCAGGATTTTGATGTATGGCAACATCGACCGCATCCCCCCGGGTATATTCTTTACATTAGCTTAGCCCGATTAATCGATCAAATAATAAACAACCCGAACTCAACCCTGGTTATGATCAGCATTATTGCGGGCTCGCTGACCGTGGTGTTCACCTATCTCTACGCCGTAAAACGATTCAACCTCAGCGATGCATTCTTTGCCGCGCTTCTGATGCTGACCAATCCATTGTTGTGGTTTTATGACGAATTAGCATTGAATTATTCATTAGAAGCTTTTTTCTCGATCTCGATCGGGTATTCATTCTTTTTAGCGATGAAAGGTTCGAAAACCTGGGCTATTCTTGGGGTTATTTTAATGGGAATTGGGGGAGGATTCCGCCAAACGATCTTAATCGTTTTTCTTCCCCTGGTCATTTTCACCTTCTTACATCAAACCTGGAAACTGCGTATTTTGGGCAGTGCGCTGCTCGTCTTGATCTGTTTGTCCTGGGCAATCCCTTTGATAAACTCTATGGGGGGACTCAATGCATTCTTCGCCGCAAGCAAACTACTGTCCAGCATACTGGAACGCCCGACTCTGCTTACACTGCTTCACGCTTTCTTTTATGGCGGACATATCCTATTGATCTTATTCCTGCTCGCGTTGTTCGGACTGATCCGCCTGCCAGCCAATTCCTTTTACGTCTGGGAAAAAAACTTCCTGCTTCTGTGGATTGCTCCAAACCTTCTTGTAATTTCATTGTTTCATATCGGGCAATCTGGTTATGTGTTGTTCTTCTTGCCGCCCTTAATGATTTACTCGCCATTTCTTATCCGTACAGGCTTGCCTCAACTCGAGCCGTTCTTGTTCAGAAAGAAAGATACGGCAAACCAAGATTATGATTTAAAAATTCGATTGCTTATCGGAATGCTTGTTCTCGTGAATATCGCTAGTTTTTTCACTGGCGGTTACTACTCGATTAGAGTGCATGACCACTTATGGAAAACCATGCGCGAACTGGTCCAGAAATACCCCCCCTCTGAAACAATCATCCTAACAGATACCGGCAGGATGAATGGTTTTCGAATGGCGAGTTATTATTTCCCCGAATACCATGTTTACGGTATTTCGACAAATGCTTTGGATTTTTCATTTTTTGCACAAAATGGCACATTCGAGTTCTCAAAATGGTTCTTCCATAGCTATAACCGCAGCGATGATTATGAATTAAGTTCCAATAATAGCGAATTCAACGTCATTCTCGAAATTCCACAAAATATTAAAGGGCTTATTGTTGGAGATCCCTCATTGTGGAATAGACTGCTGATCAATCACAACAATGAATTAGTTTCGATACGTGGTGAGCCAATAAATGATATGCTCATGTACCTGGTGCTTCCCAAGGATTCTGCCAAACTGGTGGTTAGCCTGGGCGCCTTGATCGTACAACCGTAAGGCGTCACAACTAGCAACTTTGTCATTTTTCAAATCGAGAGCCTTGAAATTAGCAATAGACGATCAACGATTTGATGCAATCGATCATATAGATAAGAAATAATGTAGATCCGATTTGTGAGACCAAAACATTTTCCCTGACAACCTCACTACGATGCATAAAAACGGTTTACCAACCCATGTAGACGGAATAAAGAACCAGTTTCGATCGCTCAGGTTCACCTCCAACATGCTAGATGAACCTGGGTTCGTTTATCGAAATGTATTAACGATATCACTCACACTGATCTTACTGGGTTTCGTATTATATCGACTAATTTGGGTCACCAAATTGGACTTCCCAATACATGATGGCGGGTTGTTTTATCTGATCATTCGCCAAATTGAGTTGGGCAATTTCGCGCTCCCCTGGTCAATTCCGTATAATCATGAAAACATCCCGTTCGCATACCCACCTTTTGGGCTATATTTCGCGGCGGTGTTGGATTCCGCTTCGGGAATCGGCCCATTAACTATTCTACGCATAGTCCCAATGGTGGTAAGCTCCCTTTCTCTGCTGGCTGTTTTTTTATTGGGGCGATCGATTTTCCAGTCAATAAGAATGGCGATTTTAACCGCTTTCATCTTTTTATTCACTCCGCTTTCAATGATGTGGTCAACAATGGGTGGAGGTATTACGCGCAGTTTCGGTTTGCTTTTCTCGCTATTGGCGCTTTGGCAAGTTCATCGATTGTATCTTACAAATCAGAAGGCACAAATTCTCCCAGTTAGTATTTTTTGCGCACTGACAATTTTAAGTCATCCTGAAAATGCCTGGTTTCTTTTCTACAGTATTGCAATTTTTTGGTGGTTCTTTGGCAGGAATAAATCCGGAGTGATCAATTCCATAATTGTATTTCTTCTAACCTTTGTGATGATTCTTCCCTGGATTTATGTCGTTTATTCCAGACACGGAATGACGATTATCCAGCCTTTCATCGAAAGTGGTTCGACGTTACACCAAAATTTGATCAGTTTGTTATATTATAATTTTACTGGTGAGTTCTTTTTCCCTCTTATAAAGTATCTTTGCCTAATCGGGATCGTTGCCTGCCTTTTTAATCAACGATATTTTCTTCCGGTCTGGTTTCTTGCTACATTCTTTCTTCAGATACGCGCCCCAGAACACCGGGCTAGCATCGTTATTGCATTATTATCCGCAGTTGCGATATCCTATGTCGTGATCCCTGTATCTAACATATTGCAAAATGAGCGTCATCGACGTCTTCTTCTTGTTTCGTTCCTAACATTGTTTGCTATTTATCTCCCAATCAATGCTCAACGCAGCTTACCCATTTACTATAAACCACTCTCACATGCTGAGTTGGAGGCAATCGAATGGGTGAAACAGTATACACCCGAAAATGCCAGGTTTGCTACCGTACAATCACACTTGTGGTTTGCAGATCATCATTCAGAATGGCTATCTGCGCTTGGAGAGCGAAAATGCCAAAACCTTGTGCAGGGATATGAATGGCTTCCCAACTTCACAGACCGAATTGAGATACAGAAAGAATTTGTCTCATGCGGAAAGAAAGATGTCGATTGTCTGTACAATTGGATGAACAAGAATGGTTTAACCTTCGAATACATCTTCCTTGTGAAAGAATGCATTCATCTTGACAACCCAGAACTCAATTCGTGTGAACCGCTCTATCACGCGCTTCTTGTCAGTCCATATTTTGACACAATATACGAAAACTCAGATGTGGCAATTTTCGCAATGCACTAATATTCTTTTCTTTCCGTCGATATTATTATTTCCTGATTATCGGTAAATATAAGAAATTCGCAGGTGGAGTAATCGTACAGACTCCATATTCCCCATTTGGCAGCAGCTTGACCGTAACAGAAGGAGCCGGGTTCCGCAAATACAGTTTGAAGTATTCCATCGGCTCGTTAATTGGCCCGGATCGGACGGTGACTGCAACCTGTTTTTCGACTTCTCCGACGTTGAATGTCAACTGGCGGGGTGTTATCGCCACATAATCATTCCCCGCCACGGTAGCTGTGCCGTCTTGCGTGTAATACTCCACCACCACCGCCCGTTCATCGCGGTACAACTCGACCCAGCCGGCTTGCTCCAGTTCGCGCGTCAGCGGTGCGCCGGGCTCGATCAGCGCCAGCCGCACCTCCCAGCGCTGCAGGACCTCCTGCCAGCCAGCTTCCGCGCGGATCACCCGCAGCCATTCGCCGACCAGCTCGTCGTCGTACAGGTCGGTGCGCCCGTCGATGAAGACCGGGTATTCCGGCAATTCCCACATGAGATACGCGCCCCAATTATACGAGTTGAACAGCCTCCCCGCAGGGCGTTCCGACCTTAGAAAATTGACAGCTTCCACCGGCAGCGTCTTGCGCATCTCGACCAAGCTGGCTTCGGCGGGCAGAACTGCCGCCGCCTTGAGCGCCACGACCAGCGCCAGCACGCCGAAGATCACCCAGTTGAGCTTGCGGGTTTGCGGCGTTCCGCCCCCGAAGGCGGGGCGCAGCCCCAGGCGGCGGCTTAACGCCTCGGTCAGCGGGGCGGCGTGGCGGGTCAACGCCAGCGGCGCCGCCAGCGCAAACAAAGCGACGTTGCGCGCCGCCATGAAGGATAAATAGGCAAACCCGGCGGTGAGCAGAAAGTCGCTCAGCCGCAAGCGCTGCCGCGACGCCCCAACCGCCCCAAACGTGAGCAACAGCAGCCAGATGAACGGCTGCACCTGCGCTGAATGGAAATCGGGCGGCTGCCACTCCTGGATGTACTGCTGCAACGCGCCGATCGAGACGGTCTTGAACGGATAGAGCAGCATGACCGGTCCCGCAGGATTGAGACACACCGCCAGGATCATCGCCAGCCCGACAACCCCCAGTTGGAACGCCTGCGAATCGCGCAGACGGGGACGCGCGGGGTCGCGCAGCCAGGCGATCAGCGCGGCAAAGCCGTACACGCCCAGCAGCATGAACCCCACGATAAAACCCCCGTGGCTGTTCGCCCATACGACCATCAACAGCGGCAGCCACCCCAACCGCCGCCAGGCGCCTGGCGCTCGCGGCAGCTTGGAGACTTCGTTTTCCAAAATCAACAGAAACGCCGCCGCCAGCACAAACGTGACCAAATAGGGCCGCGCCGCCCAGTAGATCCCCGAAGCCGCCGCCGCCAGCACGGTCACGAACGCCTTCAAGAACGCGCCGCCCGTCAACGCCCGCCACAGCAGCCCAAACGCCAGCGTGACCATCGCCGCGGCCCACAGGTTCAGCCCGCCCGGACCGAAAACGCGGAAGATCAACGCCATCGGGATCTCGACCAGCCAGCCCGGATACTCCCAGGGCGCCCCCAGCCGGGTGTAAGAGAAGAGGTCTTGCTGCAAAACCGCGCGGTGGTCGATCATCCATTGACCAGCGCGCAGGTGCCACCAGGTATCCGAGTCCACGGAAACGCGCGCCGCCATGGCGAAGACCGCCAGAAGGGTAAGCCAGGAAACCAGCTGCCGGATGCTCATCGCTGCGCCTCAGGGGGTGGTCGTCTCGCCCAGCCCGATCTCGCCCGGGCGGATGAGCTGCGAAAGCCCGTAGAACACACGATAATCGCCGATCTGCGCCTCCTGCCACTCGACGCCGGAACGCTGGAACGCCGCCCGCAGATACGCGTCCAGCGCGGGGTGACGGGTGGTGATATACGCCACCCGATCCGCCTGCTCCACGAGCGTGTCGTAGGGGGCGTAGCGGTCATCGCGCCGCGTGTAGCGAAAATCGGCGTGATAGGGCAGGCGCGGCACAAAAATCAGTTCCTCCTGCGAAAGAAACGCCAGCGGGTAGGTCACCCAATAATTGCCATAGCCGCGCCGCTCACCTTGCTCCCGCAGAAACGCAATCAACTGCGGGTCATAGCGCCGGTCGATTTGGGTTGGGCTGAAAAACTGGGTCGTGATCCCGGGCGGGTAGCGGAACGCTGATTGGAGCGTCCCCCACAACTGGTACACGATCAGCAGCCCCGCCAACGCGAACGCCCAGCCGCCCACCCGGCGCTGCAGGTCGAGGATCAGCGCCGCGGCAAACAGCGCCAGCGGCGCCGCCGCCGGCAGCATATACCGCCCGGACGGATCGGCGCCGAACGGGGTGAAAACAAAACCCGCCGCCAGCGTCAAGATCACGCCCATCAACAGAAGCTGCCCGCTCTCCCAGGCGGCGCGCCAGGTCTGCCGGATCGCGTGAACGAGCGCCGCCATCCAGAAAAGCAAGACGAACGGCAGCAGCGGCAGCCCCAGCCAGCGCACGTCCCAGGGCGGTCGGAAACCGAGCGCCGCGCTGCCGCCAAAAAGCAGCAGGTTGAGGCTGTGGCGCACAATCTGCAAACCGTAGGGCAGAGCCTCAACGCCGGCGATCGCGCCGCCGGTCAGCTCGCGGATCAAGCTCTGGACGCCGTGTCCCAGGGCGTAGATCCACCACGGCAGCGAACCGAGCACTCCGCCAACCGCCGCCGCGCCAAACGCCAGCGCCAGGCGGGAAGCCTCGAGCGGGTGTCCTTTGCGGCGATGCGCCCACAGCAAGGCGCACAAGAAGACCCCGGCGGGCAGGCTGTACACCAGGCTCAACCCCAACGCCCACAAACCCAGCCCGCTCAAGAAACCGTAAAGCGCCCACCAACGCAGCGGACCCGGAAAATCCTGGGCGAGATAGCTATTGCGGGTCTGCAGCACGCACAGCAATATCAGGTTGCCGATCAACAGCGCCTCGCCATAGCCCCCTAACGAGGCGGTGGTGTACAGGCTGACGTTCACGGTCGGGATCGCCAGCAGCCCCGCCGCTAAAACGCCGGCGGACCAGTTGCCAAAGACCGCGCGCCCCAGCCGGGCAGTGGTCAGCAGAAAGCCGGCATACAGCAGGCTTTGCACCAGGCGGATGACCCACACCTGCTCGCCGAACAGCGCAAACCCGCCCGCGACCAGAAAGGCGTCCAGGCTGCCCATATACGCCTGTCCGTAGAAGAAGATCGGGCGGGCGCCCTGCAGGATGTGCCGCCCCATCAACGCCACTACCGCTTCATCCGAGTTGAACGAGACCCATCCGCCGAGGATCAACCAGGCTTTCAACCCCATCGCCGCCAGAATTATCGCTAGCAGCCAGAACCACGGGTTGGAAAACGATCGCGAAAAACTCTTCATCATGTCTCATTATTCTAAGCCAGAATAATCTCCGGACGGATTACAAAACTGCAAAATCCGGTTGACAGCGGGTCAGGGCGGGGTATCATACCCACGGCAAAACCCGCTTATGACGACGATTCGGATTGGCGCAAAAAGAATCGAGACCCCCCAACTGCTGATACCCGCGGGGATATTCCTGCTGGCGCTGGTCGCCCGCACGCTGCCCGGTCCGCGTACGATCGACGATTCATACATCACCTACCGCTACGTGCGGAACATCCTGGCGGGCGCGGGGTTCGTGTACAACCCGGGCGAGCGCGTGATGGGCACGACCACCCCGCTCTACACCGGGCTGCTGACCGCGCTCAGCCTGTTTGGCGGCGGAACGCAAGCCCCCTTCCCGCAAATCTCGCTGCTGGTGAACGCACTGGCGGACGGCGCCACCTGTCTGCTGCTGCTCTACCTGGGGCGCCGGCTGGGCTTCCGCTTCGCTGGGTTGGGGGCGGCGCTCGCCTGGGCGGTCGCCCCGTTCAGCGTGACCTTCGCCATCGGCGGGCTGGAGACCAGCGTGTGCGTCCTGCTGCTGGTCGGGACCGCCACGGCGCACATCGCCAACCGCCCGCGCCTGGCGGCGCTGCTGGCGGCGCTGGCGTTCCTCACCCGCCCAGACGCGCTGATCCTGATCGCCCCGCTGGCGCTGGACCGCCTGTGGAGCTGGTGGAGCGACTTCCGCCGCGGCGCATTGAACGTCCGGCGGATAATCGAAGAAGGGCTGGCGTTTGGCGCGCCGGTAATCGCCTGGCTGGGGTTTGCTACGCTTTACTTTGGCAGCCCGATCGCGCATTCCGTCGCTGCCAAGACGGTCGCCTATCGGCTTGCGCCGGAGTCGGGTTTCGTGCGCCTGCTCCAGCACTACACCACACCATTTCTGGAACACCTGACCTTTGGCACCCGCTGGATTGCGGTCGGGATGGCGCTCTACCCCTTTTTGTACATCGTCGGCAGTTGGCGGGCGCTCAAAATTCAGCCGCGCGCCCTGCCGCTGGCGCTGTACCCCTGGCTGTACTTCGCCGTCTTTGCGCTGGCGAACCCGCTCATTTTTCGCTGGTACATGACCCCCCCGCTGCCGGCGTATTACCTGTTCATCCTCGGCGGGGCTGAGACGCTGCTTTTCAGCCTGTTCGCGGGGTTGAAAGCCAGGGGCTGGCGCGCCAACGAACGGCTGCCCCGGCTGGCGGCGCTGGTTTTGATCGTGCTGGCTCCCACCCTGCTTTTGCTGCGCGACTGGCGGCTGCACCCGGATCACGGTCTGGATCGACCCGCGCCGGAGATGGCGTGGTACAAGCTCGAACTGCTCTATCGGCAGGCGGCGGAGGAGGTCACGTCCACAATGGCTGATCGGTCGGGCGCGTTGCCCAGCCTGGCTGCCGGAGATGTGGGCGTGCTGGGTTTCTACACGGGCATGCGCATCGTGGATACGGTCGGTCTGAACTCGCCCCAGTCCACGCGCTTTTATCCTCTCGATCCCGCCTGCTATGTGATCAACTATGCCATCCCCCCAGAACTGATCCTGGAAGCCCAGCCCGACGTGATCGTGATCCTGGAAGTGTACGGGCGCAACTGCCTGCTGCCCGACCTGGCTTTTCAGGCTCAGTACCGTCTGCGCGAGACCATCCCGACGGACATCTACGGCAGCGCGGGCATGTTGATCTTCGACCGGGTGCAGCCTTGACGGCATTTTTCCGCAAAGCCTGGCTGCCGCTGGTCATCGGCGCCGCCCTGAGCGCGTTCTATTTCTGGGGGTTGGCGCGCGTTCCGTTTCATCCAGATGAAAGCACCTACCTCTGGATGAGCGCCGATTTCCAAACTCTGATCAGCGACCCGTTGGCGCTCGCCTGGCGCGCCGACCAGCCGGACGACCTGCGCCAGCGTTACCGCCTGATCGACGCCCCTATGACCCGCACGCTGCTCGGGCTGAGTCAATGGGCGTTCGGCGCGCCGCCTCAGAAATCGGACTGGGATTGGTCCAAAACCTGGGCTGAAAATCAGGCTGCCGGCGCCCTCCCCGAACCGCGCGCCCGGTTGATTGGGCGCGGCGTGCTGGCGCTGCTCTTTCCGCTCGACCTGCTGCTAATCTACCGCCTGGGTTTGCGCCTGCGGGGACCCGCCGCCGGAGCGCTCGCCATGATCCTGTTCGGGCTGAATGCCCTGATCCTGCTCCACACGCGCCGGGCGATGGCGGAGGCGGCGCTGGTCACCGGCGCGCTGCTGGCGGTTTGGAGCCTGGTCGAAATGCGGTCGCACGCCTGGCTGGCGGGGTCGACCCTGGCGTTGGCGGTGAGCGCCAAACAGACCGCCGCGGTTTTGCTGCCGATCGGGCTGCTGGCAGCCGCGCTGCCGTCAACCGCCTGTGAGCGAGAACCGCAGAGCCGCGCGCTCGCCCTGGGGTGGCGTTGGGCGCAGCTGCTGGGCGCCTTTGCGCTGGTCACCCTGGTTCTGAACCCGGTCTCCTGGAACGCGCCCTGGCGCGCCGCTCAGGCTGGCTGGCAAGAAAGACAGGACTTGCTCGCCCGCCAGACGGCGGATTACGCCAGCCTGCAGCCGGAAAGCGCCCTGGACACCCCAGCGCGCAAAGCCGCCGCGCTGCTCGCCCACCTTTACCTGACCCCGCCGGCGTTTGCCGAAACCGCCAATTACCAGGCGGAAACGCGCCTCAGCGAGCAGGCTTATCTTTCCATCCCGGGGCACAACCTGCTGCGCGGCTTGCTGGCAGGGGGCGCGATGTTTGCGCTCACGCTGGCGGGCATCAGCCTGGCGCTGCTCGACCTGCGCCGAAAGGAACTGCAAGCCCGCCTGGACATCCTGATCGTACTGGCGGCGACGCTGGCGCTGGGGTTAGCTTTATTTCTGCTGGTCCCGCTGCCCTGGCAGCGTTACGTGGCGCCGCTCGTTCCGCTCACCTGCCTGTGGATCGCCTACGCTTTAGCCTCTTTCGCCGCTTTGATCGCGCAGAGTTTTAGGGATAATAAAAAAACTGCGACCTAAGCGGTCGCAGTTTTCGAAAACTCGGAGAACTCGGTTCACCCCAAATATTCACGCAGTTTGCGCCGGATCGCCGGATGGCGCAGGCGGCTGAGCGCCTGGGCTTCGATCTGGCGGACGCGCTCGCGCGTGACGCCCATCTTACGCCCCACCTCTTCCAGCGTATACGCCTGCCCGTCTAGCAGACCGTAACGAAGCTGCAAGATGCGCACTTCGCGCGGCGGCAAGCCGTTCAGCACCGTGTCCAGGTGCTCGCGCAGCAAGTTGTAGGTCGCGGTTTCGTCCGGCGCGGCGACGTCCTCGTCCTGGATGAAATCGCCCAGCACGGAGTCTTCCTCGTCGTCGGTTGGCGTCTCGAGCGAGAGCGGTCTGCGGGCAACCTGGATCATGTTCTCGACCTTCTGCGGGGTCACGTCCAGGGCTTCGGCAAGCTCTTCCACCGTTGGATCGCGCCCCAGCCGCTGGGTGAGCTGGTGCTGCACGCGCAGCAGCTTGTTGATCTGGTCGCCCATGTGCACCGGCACCCGGATCGTGCGCCCCTGGTCGGCGATGGCGCGCGTCACCGCCTGGCGGATCCACCAGGTGGCGTAAGTGCTGAATTTGTGCCCGCGCCGGTAATCGAACTTCTTTGCCGCCCGGATCAGCCCGATGTTCCCCTCCTGAATCAAGTCGAGGAAAGGCACGCCGCGCCCCATATATTTCTTGGCAACCGAGATCACCAGACGCGAATTTGCCGTGATGAGGTGCTCGCGCGCAGCCCAGCCGTCTTCGATGAGCAGTTGCAGTTCCTGCCGGCGGCGCAGGCTGACGTTGCCGCGCGCCAGCTCTTCGCGCGCCAGGCGGCCGCGTTCGATCCGCTGCGCCAGCTCGACTTCCTCCACTGCGGTGAGCAGCGGCACCCGCCCCACCTCTTTTAGGTACAGCCCAATCGTATCGTCGGTATCGATGTTCGCCAGGTAATTGTCTTCAACAACCTGCCCGCGGGTCCGGTCTTCCTCCAGCTCGTCTTCCTCTGCGAGTTCTTCATCGGAAGGTCCGCCAGGGACCGGCTCTTCCACGTAGGGAATCCCCGCATTCAGCAAGGCTGCAAAAGCTTCTTCCAATTGGTCTACGTCCTGCTCGGCGTCAGGGAACAGGTTCAAGATATCATCAATGGTGACGTAGGATTTCTGGCGACCCAGCTCGATCAGACGACCAATTGCCGATTGGTTATCGTCCGATTCTTCGATCCCTTTCAATAACTCTTCATTAATCATCCGTTACGCCCGCCTCACGCTAATAGAAATCCTATCTCTATCAGAATACACTTTTTTCATATCAAAATCAATACCCAAATCTTAAAACCTGCCGAATTCCGTCAATCCTGCGGTTCTGGCGTACCGGCCTCGATGGCCGGCGTTGCAGTCGGCGCAAACGGCGGGTTGTCCACCAGCCGGAGAAACGGATCCAGGCTATATTTACTGACGACGAACATCCCCCGATTACTTACCAGCACATAGTATCCGCTGCCGGTCGGGGTCTCTTTGCCCACGTTCATGAGCTCCTGGCTGCCATCTTCGAGCCGGATCAACACGCGATAGGTCGGGGCTGCCAGCCCGGCGCTCTCAAGGTCGGGCGCTTGCGGCAGATCCGACACAATCGGGATGGAAAGCAACTGGCTGACCGCGGCTTCCACCGCGCCAATATCGGTCGCTTCGGCTGGCGGCGACGTCATAACCCATTTTCCATCCGGGTCGCGCTCGATTTCCACAACCCCGCTGCCGCTGTGCTCCAGCCGCATCCCCTGCACCGGCGAATCGAAAGCGAAAAGGAACTTCTGGACTGCGGTTGGGGTGCTTTGCGCCTGCTCTTCGGGCTTCGCGCGCTGCAGGTAGAACGCCAGCGCAACCAGGGCAGCCAGAATCAGGATGACGATGATCGTCGAACGCCGGATCATAGGCTTACGTCCTGCGCCTGCGCTGAATAAACACCCAGATTCCGCCAAACAGCGCCAACCCCGGAATGACAAACACCACCGCAAGCAGCAGCAGGTTCATCATCGCGCTTTGCGGAGGCAGCAACATGCGCGTCGTGTTCTCCTTCGGCGTCAGGTTGATCAGTTGTTCTTGACCCACAGCCCAGTCGATTGAGTTGACGATCAGGTCGCCGTTGGCGTAGTACACGAAGTTGACATCCAGGGCGAAATCCGAATCGCCGAACACGACCACGCGCGCCTTCTTTTGAAAATCTTCGGCTGCAACCGCCAAAGAGATCGGTCCGCGGAGGTCTTCGCCCTCATCGAAGCGGATATCCGCGGCGCCCTCAGCCAGGTTGTCCAGGTTGGTTTCCGCCCAGGATTGCGGGGCGGTGAACACCAGTTCGACCGGGCTCACGCCGGTCAGGGTGTTGGTTAGCACCGAGGCGCTGCGCACCGTCGGGAATTGCGAAGTGAGGTTTTGCAGTTTTTCGGTGATCGGCGACCGCCCGTAACTCGCGGCGTAGGGCGCGAAGGGTTGCTGCGAGGTCAAATCCACCACGATGTTGTTTCCGAGCGAGATATTCCAGTTCTGCGCCAGGTATTCGGCGAGCGGGTCGGGGGCATCGCCAAAATCCGTCACCGGGGTTGGCTCCTGCATCACAATCAGCGCTCCGCCGCCGTCCACGAAAGCCGCCAGCTGGTCAACCTCGCTCTGAGCCAGAGGCACGCGCGGACCCGCCACCACAATCACGCGGGCGTCTTCGGGAATGGCGTTCACCGCCAGCAGGTTGAGCGTTTGGATCGCGTAATTCTTGCTTTCCAGGGTGCGTTTGAGCAGAGCATAGGACTGCTCTCCAACGTCATCCGGGCTGCGCTCGCCATGACCGGACAGGAAGTAAACCGCCTGCGATTCGGGGTTCATGAGGCGCACCAGCGCCCCGGTCAGTTCCTGTTCCGTGGCAATCGTCACCGGTTCCTGGTTCACGCCCATCGTCAGGACGATGGTGCCGTCGCGGGTGATCTTTGCCTGTTCCGCCAGCGCCGGGTTTGCATTGGGGTCCACGAACTTGTAATCGAACTTCCCCTGGCTGTTGAACTTGTACTGGTCGAGCAGATCGCGCGCGGTGTCGGCGTTCATCTGGCTCGTGAAGAAAGCCGTCGCCTGCACCGGCTGCGGTAACTGGTTCAGCGTATCGATGGTCTCCGGCGCGAGCGTGTACTGTTTGCCCTCGGTGAGATCCCAGCGTTTGGTGTTGTTGAACACCAGATAATTCAAAACCACCACGATCCCCACAAACCCGAGCACCAAAACAAGCGCATTGCTGCCATAACGCGCCTGCCGTCCGGTCAGTAACTCGCGCACCCGTTCGGGATCGAGCAGGGCATAGAGCGCCAAGCCAATTACGATTGCCCCCAGGCTGATCTGCAGCCACAGGTTGAACTGGCGGAAAACAATATACAAGCCAATCGACGCCAGCACGCCCAAAACGAAGATCAGCAGCCCCAGTGGAGCAAAACGCCGCCATTCTTGCTTCATCAGCCCCACCTCCTGATCTCAATCGACATCGTGCCGAAAAAGAGCGCCAGCGCGGTGACGCTGAGATAAAAAACCACGTCTTTCAAGTCGATGATGCCGCGCATGAGGGTGTCGAAAAAATGCCCGCTGTAATCCAGATAGTTGACCAGATCTGAATGGCTGCCGAGCGGTCCGGTGACCTGCGCGATGGGGCTGAGCACCCACCACAGGAAGATCAGCACGCCCAACGTGGTCACGAAGGCGGCGATCTGGTTGCTAAACAGGGATGAGATAAAAACGCCCACCGCGATCATCGAGGCGCTCAGCAGGATCAAACCCAAATAGCCGCTCAGCAGCGGTCCTTGATCGATGCCCGGTTTGACCAGTTGATTGAGCAGCAGCGGATAAACCAGCGTGATGGCGATGATCGTGAACATGAGCAGGAAACTGCCCAACCATTTGCCCACCACCAGCTCCGAATCACGCACCGGGGCGGTCAGGAGCAGTTCGATGGTGCCCAGCCGCCGTTCCTCCGCCAGCAAGCGGGTGGTGATCGCGGGGGTGATCAGCACCAGCATGGTTGCTAGCGGACCCATCGTGATCTCGGGACCGGGAACATAACCCTGCTGCGTCGCGGCGATCTGCAGGTTCAAAAAGAAGAAAATGCCCAAGACCAGGTAGACGACAAACGCGACCATGTACGCCACCGGGCTGGAAAAATACAGGTTGTATTCTCTTTTGGCTATCGTCCAGATATTGACCATAGACGTCCGTCCTTATCGATTTTCAGACTTCTCGTTATTCTCATCTTCCGGCTCCAAGTCTTCCGCCTCGGCGCCCGCGTACAAACCTTCATCCAAGCCTTCATCGGAGGTGAGGGGCGGGCTGGGCTCTTCGCGGGTGAGCTCGAGGAAGATGTCTTCCAGGCTCATCCCAATCGGGCGCATTTCGAGCAAGCTAAAACCGGCGTTCACAACCGCCCGGGCGACTTCGGGGCGGGGATCCTGCCCCGGTTCGGTTTCGAAATCCAGGTGCCCGTCCAGAGAAGCTCCGACGCGCGTAACGCCGGGCACGCTTTCCACAACTTCCTCCACCCCCTCCGCCTCACCGCCGACGACCAGCGCCACGCGCTGCGCGCCGGTCAGGCGCGCCTGCAAGCGCTCCGGCGTGTCTTCGGCGACGATCCGCCCCTTGTTGATGATAAGCACCCGGTTGCAGAGCTGTTGGGCTTCGGACAAGATGTGGGTCGAAAGCAGCACGGTGTGTTTCCGCCCAACGTCGCGGATCAGGTTGCGCACGTCGATGATCTGTACCGGGTCGAGCCCGATGGTCGGCTCGTCCAGGATCAACACCTCCGGGTCGTGCACCAAAGCCTGCCCGAGACCGACGCGCTGGCGCATGCCTTTCGACAGGCTGGAGATGTAACTGTCCGTCCGGTCGTCCATGCGCAGCGTTTCGAGCAGATCGAGCACTCGATCTTCGGCGTCGGGCACGCGGCGCAAGTCTGCCATGAATTTCAGATATTCATAGACGGTCATGTCGGGGTAAAGCGGCACCGTCTCCGGCATGTAACCCACCCGGCGGCGAACCTCTAATGATTGGTCGATGATATCAAAGCCCGCGACCTCGGCTGTGCCGTAAGTCGGCGGCATAAAACCGGTCAAAATGCGCATGGTGGTTGTTTTCCCGGCGCCGTTTGGTCCCAAGAAGCCCACGATTTCGCCCTGATCGGCGGTGAATGTCAGATCCTCGATCGCCCGCCGCGGCCCATAATCCTTTGTCAGTCCTTCCACACGGATCATGCATCACTCCTGAAGTTCAAATATCAAGTCGACAACAAAAAGCACGGCAGCCGACGAGGGCGGCAGTGCTCGTTTTGGGATGAGTTCATTTAAACCCGGGTTAGCTACGCCTATAACCAACGATATCCGAGTAAGTTTATAGCAAAAATCGCAACGGCGAGTCAAGTAGCTTTGCCAAGTCTAATCGAATGCTAATGTTTTTTGACTTTTAAGCAAAAGAAGATATAATGATTGAATAATCCTGCGCAGGCTGCGTCTGCATCGATTTCGAGATTAGGAATACGTCTTGCAACTTTGAAAATAATAGGGAATAATAGAATGTAGGGAGTTGAATATTATGGCTGAGATACCTTTGCGATCCTACCTACATGAGATCGAAAAACACATCGAGAGTGGGCGAACCGATCAGGCGATTTCGCACAGCCGTTACCTGCTGCAAGTCTATCCCAAATGCGTGGACGCCTATCGTCTGTTAGGAAAATCCTATCTCGAAAGCCAGCGCTATACCGACGCGGGAGATATTTTTCAGCGCGTCTTATCGGCAGTCCCGGACGATTTTGTCTCCCAGGTGGGGATGAGCATCATCCGCGAGGATGAGGGGAATCTGGATGAAGCCATCTGGCACATGGAACGCGCCTTCGAAGTCCAGCCTTCTAACAACGCGATCCAGGAAGAGCTGCGCCGGCTGTACGCCAAGCGGGATAACGTCGAACCCCCCAAAATCCGCCTGACGCGCGGCGCGCTGGCGCGGCTGTATTACAAAGGCGAACTGTACCAGCAAGCCATATCCGAAATCCGCAGCGCCCTGGCAGAGAATAGCAGCCGCCACGACCTGCAAGCTCTCCTGGCAGACATCTACATCAAGATCAACCAGCGCGTCGAGGCTGCCGACACCGCGCTGGAGGTATTGCGCCACCTGCCAAACTGCATGATTGCCATTAAAGTGATGATCCAGGTTCTGGCTGGCGCCGACCGCGAAGAAGAACTTAAAAATTACCGCCTGCGCCTGGCACAGCTCGACCCCTACACCGCCTTTACCAGCCCCGAAACGCCCAACGTCGAAGACGTTCAGGACAACGCCGTCCGGCTCGAAAAACTGGATTGGAAGCCGGATCAAGCCGCAGCAGACGCCGACACGCCCGCCTGGGCTGCTTCCCTGGGCGTCGACCTGGCGGACCTGGCGCCCTCGACAGAAAGCACGCTCCCCGACTGGCTGGACGACCTGTCCGCGCCAACCGAGGCGGCAGAGACGCCGGAGGCAACCTCGAGCGCATTTGCCTTTGGCGAAATCGCAGCAGCAAGCGCAACTCAAGCGGAAGCCGCACAGCCGAAAGTCGAAGAAGACATCCCGGACTGGCTGAGAGAAGCCGGATGGCAGTCCTCTGCGGCAGAGGGTATGACGCGCGAACTGCACCCCGCCGCCGAGGAGAGCGAGAGCCCGCCCGTTGAGCGCCTTGAGGGAGGGATCGTCGAGCGCGACAGCCAACTCGCCGAGGCGGAGATCCCGGATTGGCTCCAGGCGCTGAAGCCAGCCGGGCAAGCCGATGAGGCTGGTCCCGCCGCGGAAGCCGCGGCGTCCGAGGAAGACCTCGCTCCCTGGCTGGATAAAATCCTCCCCACCGAGCCGGCGTTCACCGCCGAAACCCCGGATGTGATCGAGATTGGACCCGGCGACGCGGCGCAAACCGAACCGGACTGGCTGAAGGCGGTCGGTTTGGGAGGCGCGGAAGAACCCGCCGGCGCAGAGAGCCTGCTAGAATCCGTCCCGGACGCAGCCGTCGCAGCGGAATTTGCCGGACTGTTCAACGAAGAAACCCCCATGGAAGCCCCGCTGGCGGAAAAAACTCCGGCGGTCGAACCCGTCCCCGCAGAAGACCTCTTTGCCGAACCAGAAGCCGCCGAGCCGCTGCCCTTCTGGCTGGAGGAACCTGAAATTCCGGTTGAAGAAGCGCCGTCTTTGGAAGCCGAAATGGCGCCGGGCATCCCCGATTGGCTGACCGAACCCGCCGCCGAAGAAACCCCGCCCGCCGAACCGGCGCAGGAATTCACCTTCGAAACGGAAGCCGAAATTTCCGCCGATTTGCCCGATTGGCTGACCGAACCCGCCGCCGAAGAAGCCCCGCCCGCCGAACCGGCGCAGGAATTCGCCTTCGAAACGGAAGCCGAAATTTCCGCCGATTTGCCCGACTGGCTGCTGGAAGCGCAAGAAGAGGCGCCGGATCTATCCGCTGCTGCGCCCGAACCGGCTGCCGGCGAAACCCAAGCCGAGCGGATCGGTCTGCCGGATTGGAACCTCGCTGCCGATTTTGCCGATGAAAAGATCGAGCCGTTGGAGTTCGAAGCAAAAGATCAATTCGACGCAGAGGCGGGGGTAGAAGTGCCGCCCTGGCTGCGCGCGGCGCAGTTTGCCGCTTTTGATGAAACCAGCGAAGAAGCGGGACCAGCAGCCGAGCTCCCAGACTGGCTGATCGACCAGAAACCCACACCCATCGAAGAAAGCCTCGCGGCTGAGTTTGAATTTCAGCCCGAGGAAGATGAAGGCGCCCTGCCGGATTGGCTGATGGAAAGCAGCCCGGAGGCGGCTGAACCCGCGGAAACCGCGCCTGAAAGCGCCGAATTCCCAAGCTGGCTGCTCGACCTGGAAAGCGAACTGCCCGATGAAGCGGTTCCGGAAAAGGCGGCGGTTGAAGCCGCTCCCGAAGCCGAGATCGAACTGCCCGATTGGCTAACCGCAACCGAGGCGGAAACCCCAATCCTTGAAGTAGAGGAAGGCATCGCGCAGGCGGCGGTTGAAGCCGCTCCCGAAGCCGAGATCGAACTGCCCGATTGGCTGACCGCAACCGAGGCGGAAACCCCAATCCTCGAAGTAGAGGAAGGCATCGAGCAGGCGGCGGTTGAAGCCGGTCCCGAAGCTGAGATCGAACTGCCCGATTGGCTGACCGCAACCGAGACAGAAACCCAACTCCCCGAAGAAGGGGAATACATTCAGGAAGTGGTCCTGGAGCAGACCGCAGCACCCGAAAGCGCCGCCGCGCCTGAGCCAGAAAAAGAGGCGCAGCTCGACGAAGCCTTCGCCTGGCTGATGGGTCTGACCGCCGCAGCCGAGACCCCCTCTCCTGCGGAAACGCTGGAAGAGCCAGCCTCAGAAGCGGTCGAAGCCGAAGAGGCGCCACCAACCACGCCGATCGGCAGGGCTGCGGCGGTCGAAGCGCCCGAACCGGAAGAAGCCGCCCCGCTCGAGACGCTGATCGAGGCTGCGCCAGAGGCAGCCGAGCCAGAAGCCGCTCTGGCTGAAGAGCCAGCCGCCGAGACTTTACCCTCCCCAGCCGGCGAGGAGATCATGGACGAGGACGCCGCGTTTGCCTGGCTGGAAAGCCTGGCGGTCAAACAAGGCGCCAGCGAAGCGCTGCTGTTGACGCCCGAAGAGCGCAGCGAATCCATGCCCGACTGGCTGCAGCAAGATGTCCTCGCCGCGGAAACCGCCGCGGAAGAAATTGAAGCCTCCGCCGAAGAAGAACCCAGCCAGCCCTTCGAGTTTATCGAGCAAGTTGAGGCAGTCCAGGAAGAGATTCCGACCACCGTGGCGTTCGCAGGGGAAATTCCAGCAGAGCAGGCGCTCGAGTTTGCAGCGGAAACCCCAACCGTAGAAGCATTCGAAATTGAAGAAGAACCCCCGGCAGTGGAGGCGTTCGAAGAGGAAATTCCAGCGGAGCAGACGTTTGAGTTTGCAGCCGAAACCCCCACCATAGAAGTATTCGAACTCGAGGAAGAGCTCCCAGCAGTGGAGGCGCTCGAAGAGGAAATTCCGGCAGAGCAGACGTTCGAGTTCGAAGCCGAAACCCCCACCATAGAAGCATTCGAATTCGCAGAGGAGCCCCCGGCAGAGGCGCTCGAGGAAATCGAAACGGTCGAAATGATTACCGCAGCCGCGCCGGAGCTTGAAGCGCCGCCGGCGGAGCCAGAAATCCCAGAACTCCCGGAATGGATGGCGGAAACCGCCGCCGCGCCTGTAGAGGAAATCGAGTGGAGCCCCCCGCCGGTCCCGGCGCGCCGCTACGACCTAAACGAAGCCTCGCTCAGCGATCTGGAGCGCCTGCCAGGCATCGGCTTTATCACCGCCCAAACCATCCTCAATTACCGCAACGAAAACGGGCTGTTCCAGAGCGTGGACGAGCTGCTCCAGATCCCGGGCGTGGGCGCGGCTGCCCTCGCCGAGGCGCGCGACTATCTCTATGTGACGCCCGCCGAACCGGCGGCGCCGGAAGCCGAAGCGCCGGCTGCGCCAGCCGTAGAAGAGGCGTTCGTACCCGCCGCGGCAGACCAGCCGGTCTCCAGCGAGCTGGAGGCGGCGCGCCTCGCCCTCTCTCAGGGTGATTTGCAGCCTGCGCTGGAGAAATACAGCGCGTTGATCCAGACCGATCAGGAGTTGGAAGCCATCGCGGCGGATCTGCAACAGGCTGCGAACCGCTTCCCCGCAGATTCGGGGCTCTGGCAGGCGTTGGGCGACGCCTACCTGCGGCTGGAGCAAGTTCAGGCGGCGCTCGAGGCGTACGTCAAAGCCGAACAGTTGCTGTCTTAGCGGTAAAGACTGCATATCCGTTAGATCCAGGCGAGTCTTGCGGGGCAATTCATCCGCAAGACTCGTTGTGTGCAATAATATAAAAATATCTACATGGAGGATTACATGGAAAAAACGCTCGTGCTTGTCAAGCCCGATGGCGTTCAGCGCGGATTGATCGGCGAGGTGATCGCCCGCCTGGAACGGCGCGGCTTGCGCCTGGTTGGGGCGAAATTTATGAACGTCAGCCAAAGCCTGGCTGAAACGCATTACGCCATTCACAAGGGGAAACCTTTTTATGATGGTCTGATCCGTTACATTACTTCCGCGCCGGTGATGGCGCTGGTCTGGGAGGGACCCAACGCCGTCGCGGCGGTGCGCCAGACCATGGGCGCCACGCGCCCCACCGAAGCCGCCCCGGGCAGCCTGCGGCACGACTACGCGTTGGAAGTCGGGCGCAACCTGACTCATGCATCCGACACGCCCGAAAACGGCGTCAAAGAGGTAGAATTGTGGTTCAAGCCGGCTGAGCTGGTGAGTTGGGAGCGCGCAATCGATCCCTGGGTGTTCGAGAATTAACCCGCAATAGAACGGCAGGTTTACTGGTGAGCCATCAACCGATCGAATTTTTCTTGGAACGCAATCTCTTAAAGGTAAAAAAGCCGGCGCGCTACACCGGGGGCGAAATCAACCAGGTGGTCAAGCGCTGGGAGCAGGTTCAGACCCGCGTCGCGCTGATCTTCCCCGACCTCTACGAACTGGGCATGTCCAACCTTGGGCTGGCAATTCTGTATGATTTGCTCAACCAGCGCCCGGACGCGCTGGCAGAACGCGCCTTTGCCCCCTGGAGCGACTTCGAAGCGCTGCTGCGCGCGGCGGAAATCCCGCTCTTTTCGCTCGAAACCAGGCGCCCGCTCTCCGAGTTCGACATCCTGGGTTTTACGCTGCCCTACGAGACGCTTTATACCAACACGCTGAACCTCCTGGACCTGGCGGGCGTGCCGCTGTTCAGCGCCGAACGCAGCCAGAACGATCCGCTGGTCATCGCCGGCGGTCATGCGGCTTACAACCCGGAACCCATGCATGCGTTTATCGACGCATTTGTGATCGGCGAAGGCGAAGAGGTGATCGGCGAGATCGTGGAGGCGCACCAGGCATGGAAACGCCGCGGCGCAGACCGCCAGGACCTGCTTGCCAGCCTGGCGCGGATTTGGGGGGTGTACGTCCCCGCCTTCTACCAGGCGAGCTATTACCCCGACGGTACGTTCAAGTCGATTGAGAAGCTGAACGAGGCGGCGCGGCTGCCGGTCGTCAAACGCATCGTTGCCAAGCTGCCGCCGCCGCCCACCCGCTTTGTCGTGCCGTACATCGACATCGTGCACAACCGCGCCCCAATCGAGATTATGCGCGGCTGCACCCATGGCTGCCGTTATTGCCACGCGGGGATGGTCACCCGCCCGGTGCGTGAAAGACCCGTGGAAGAGGTGCTCGACGCGATCGAGCAGGCGCTGGCGCACACCGGTTACGAGGAAATCGGGCTGCTTTCGCTGTCCTCCTCGGATTACACCCACATTCTGGAGCTGGTTCAGGCGGTCAGCCAGCGCTTCGCCGGGCGGCACCTGACCATCTCGCTGCCCTCCCTGCGCATCGAAACCTTTTCAGTCGAATTGATGGACGCGCTCAAGGACGCGCGCCGCAGCGGGTTCACCCTTGCGCCCGAAGCCGCCACCGAGCGTATGCGCCAGATCATCAACAAGCCCGTTTCAACCGAACAGCTATTGGAAACCGCCCGAGCGATCTACTCCCACGGCTGGCACAATCTCAAGCTGTATTTTATGATCGGGCACCCCTCCGAGACCCTCGAAGACGTGCAGGCGATCATCGATCTGTGCAAGGCGGTGCTAGCGGAGGGGCGCCGGATCGTTGGCAAGCGCGCCCAAGTGACCGCCGCGGTAGGCACCTTTGTCCCAAAACCGCATACGCCCTTCCAGTGGGTGTCTTGCGACACGATGGAAAAAATCACCGAGAAAATCGAACTGCTGAAGCGCAATCTGCGCGGGAGCGGTCTCAAACTGAACTGGAACCCGCCGGAAGACACCCTGCTCGAAGCCTGGCTTTCGCGCGGCGACCGCCGCATGGCGGAGGTGATATATCAAGCCTGGAAGCGCGGCGCGAAATTCGACGCCTGGAAAGAGCATTTCCGCTTCGACCTCTGGCAAGCCGCCTTCGCCGCCGCGGGTCTCGACCCCGCATTCTACACGCACCGCGAACGCCCCATCGACGAGGTGTTCCCCTGGGAGCACATCAGCACCTCCGTACGCAAGAAATACCTGACCGAGGACTATCTGTGGAGCCTGCAAGGGCGCACGCGGGTGGACTGCCGCGAACGCTGCTTTGCCTGCGGCATCCTGCCGACTTTCGCCGAGCTGCGCCGCGCCCATCCGGGCGAGGTCTGGCAGTGCCCCGAAGTGAAATCCCGGCGCATCCCGGTCGAAGCGATCGCGCGGCACCCCCGCAGCCAGCAGCCGGTTTAGCGCCCCGGCGAAAGACCCTCCCGCCATGCGCCTGCGCATCTCCTTTGAAAAAACCGACCTCATGCGCTTTTCCGGGCACCTGGACCTGCACCGCGCCTGGGAGCGCCTCTTCCGCCGCGCCGGAATCCCGCTGGCGTACAGCCAGGGCTTCAACCCGCACCCGCGCCTCAACCTCGCCGCGGCGCTGCCGCTGGGCTTCACCAGCGCGGACGAGTGGCTGGACGCCTGGATCGAGCAGGACTTGCCGCTGCCCCAGATCGAACGCGCGCTGACCGCCGCCTGCCCGCCGGGGATCCGCATCCTGCGCGTTGCCGAGGTAGAGGGGCGCCTGCCATCCCTGCCGAGCGAAGTCTGCGCCTGTGAATATCAGATCACCCTGCTTGAACCGGCAGCGAACCTGGAAGGGCGGCTGCAGGCGCTGCTCGCCGCGGAGAGCCTGCCGCGCCGCCGGCGCGAGCGGGATTACGACCTGCGCCCGCTGATCGAGGCGTTGAGCCTGCTGGAGCCGGACGCGGCGGGGCGGCAGCGGCTGCACGCCCGGCTGGCGGCGCGGGCGGGCGCCACCGGACGCCCGGAAGAGCTGGTCGAGGCGCTCGGCGTCTCCCCCGACCTGACGCGGGTGCACCGGCTGCGCACCGTTTTTCGCTCCGCCGAAATCGCAAACTGAAATTCGGCGAACGTGGTAAAATAAGCGCGCTTTGCCCCCATAGCTCAGTGGATAGAGCGTTGGCCTCCGGAGCCAAAGACGGCGGTTCGAGTCTGCCTGGGGGTACTTTTAATTCACCGCTTCAGCGACGTCCCCCCTTGAACCTCATAGAACTCGCAGGATTTCGCTAACCCAACACGGCGCGCACCAACTGATCGTGCGGGAGGGCGTGGGCGGTGTGTCCGCCGCGGCCGGTCATCGTTTCCGCAGCCACCAGCGCATTCAAGATCGCTTCCTCGACCGCCTCAGCCGTTGCCAGGATCAGGTTGTCCATTTCAAAGAACGGCACGCAGTCATGACGATGCAGCGATGACGAACTCCTTGGAATGCGGTTGCCGGTCGAAAACGCCAGGAAGATGTCGCCCGAGCCGTTCAGCCCGTAGCCGCCGGTGCGCGCCAGCCCAACAGTAGCCCGCTGCGCCAGCCGCTTGCACCCGTTTGGCAGCAGCGGCGCGTCCGTGGCGATGATCACCAGGATCGAGCTGGCTCCCGGCTCAGCCTGCCAGGGCAGCGGAACGACCTCCGAGCCGATTTTAGCGCCCACGTTTACCCCGCCGACCGTAAGCTGTCCGCGGTCGCCGTGATTCGCCTGCACCAGCGCCCCCACGCGGTACGATTGATCCAGTACCTGGACGACCCGCGAAGCCGATCCAGTCCCTCCTTTAAACTCATAGCAAATCATCCCGGTCCCGCCGCCGGTGTTCCCTTCGTCCACGCCGCGATCGCTCGCGGCTTCGATCGCCGCGTTGACGTGCTCCGTGGTGAGTGGGAAAGCCTTGGGGTCGCTCAACCAGCCGTCGTACGTTTCGCCGACAACCGGCAGGGAGAAGGTAAATGCGCCATATTTTTCGGTTCCGTAGCGCACGATTGCCTCATGCACCGCGCCGAGCGAGAGGGTGCCCGTCAACAGCACCGGCGAAATCAATTGACCGGTCTCTTCGATGTAGGTCAACCCGGTCAACTCGCCGATCCCATTGAACACGTGCGCAGCCGCAAACACCGCATGCGTGTGAATGTCCGGGCTGGGGAAGATCGCCGTGACCCCGGTGCGCACCAGGCTGGGCGCATCGGCGATCACGGTGCACATGCCGACCAGCACGCCCGGCACATCCGTGATCGAATTCGTCGGACCCGGCGGAAGGCTGCCAATTTGGATGCCAAGGTCTCGCAGGCGTGGTTTGGTCGTCGTCATGGGCGTCTCTCCTGGGTTTTGTATCAGTGATTTTAGACTTTCGTCCCGGCAGGTATTGTGCGCGCTGGGGGGCTTATCTCAAATTGGCGCGCCGCTTGTGAATGAAATTATAGCCCTTTCGAAGTCTGTTTTCCTACACTTTAGGGAGTGGTTAAATATAGGGTCTGAACCTTGCAGCCCACTATTCTCACCCCACCCTGCCCTCCCCAAATCGAGCGGGCAAAATCCGCTCGATTTGGAGAGGGTTGAGAAGGGGTAGCCCATATTTTCACCATTCGCGATCATTTGCCGGCGGCGCTTCGAGGCGCGGGTTGATGGTAAGATAGCCGCGTGAGAACCGGGGTCTTGCGTACATTTCTCGTTGCGGTTTGCCTGCCCTTGCTGCTGGGCGCCTGCGCAGCAGTCGGCGAAGCCGCGCTCCTGACGCCCTGGACGCCAGCCAGCCTGAGCTTGCTCGACCTCGACGATGCGCCGCTGCCGGGGGCGGACATCATCGCCGTCTATCTGCGCCAGCCGGACGACCGCCTCCAAATCCGCCTGGATCTACTCGAACCGGGGGAGTTCAACGCGGTGGATTATTATCTAGCGTTCGACGCCTGCCCCGGGGGCGTGACGGAGCTGCCAGTCGAGGGGCGCGCCGGAATGGATTGGGATTTCCTGCTCAGCGTTCCCGCGGGCGGTCCAATCCGGCTGGTGCAAGCGGACGGGCTGGAGCGCGGCGGGGCGGGGGTGCTGGTCTGGCGCGATCCCCAGACCGAAGCGCTCCTGATCGACCTCAACCGCCAGGCGCTGACCGCCTGCCCGGGGGTTTACGACCTCGGTCTCGACCTCAGCTATCGGATGCGGGTGCAAGCCTTTGCGACCCGCGCCAGAGGAGCGCAGGTGTTGGACCGGACGGGGGTTGTCAGCCTGCGCGGCACGCCGCCGCGCCCCGCCAACGCATTGCTGGCGTTCTGGAACACCTATCCGGCTTACACACCCGCAACCGCGCTGCGGCGCTGGGACGGGGCGCACACCGGTCCGCAGGGCGGGCGGCATGGGCTTTACAACCTGCTGCGCAGCGCGCGCGCCGCCCGTCTGCCAGTCGTCCTATTGGACCTGAACCGCCCGGCGCAGCTTTCCGCTTTGGATTACGCCGGCGGTCTGGAACTGGTGCGCGCGCTGCACGACGCAGAGCTGCTGGTTCTGCCCGAAGGTTCAGAGGTCGTCAACCAGACTACAGAGCAGCCGCCGTTTTTAGCGGGGGAACGCTGGGGGGCATACCGGACCTTTCCGCTGCCACGCCCGGCAACCGGAGCAACCCAGGCGAATTGGAACGGGTTGGAGCTTGAACTCAAGCGGCAGCTCATCCGCTCCGCCGTGAGTCAAAACACCGGTGCGAGACCCGAGCGGGAATACGTGCCGCTGGGCGGCGAACTCCCCCTCAGCGCCTGGGGCGATCCGCGCAGCGCCCGAGCGGCTTTCCGCTGGCTGAACAACCATCCCTGGGTGCGCCTGATGGACGCCCACAGCCTCCAAGCGGCGCGGCTCTATCCCGCGCCGCCGCAGAACGCACTGGTCAACGCCGCTGACCGCCCCCTGAACGAGCAACCCGACCCGGCTTTGATTAACGCCCTGGCGCGGATGCCGGATAGCCCGCTCAGCCGGGCGGCGCGGGAGGCGTACGCGGCAGGGTTTGCGCCGGTCTTTCCGCAGCCAGCCGGGCTGTCCGCTCTGCGGACGGTCTACGCGGGGCAAGTCTGGTCGATAATTCAGGCGGCGGAGTGGGCGCAGGCGCCGCGTCCGATCGCGAGCTGCGCCATCGACACCGACCGCGACGGCGCCCCGGAATGCGTGCTCGCCTCGGAAACGGTCTACGCCCAGATTGAAATCAAGACTGGCGCGCTGATTTTTCTATTCGGGTTCGCTGCCGACAACCCGGCTGCCAAACCGCGCTCCGATTCAGTCCACCAGATGGTCGGTCCAAGCTCGCAGTTCATCAGCGGACTGAGCGACGCCGCCGGCTGGGATCTGAGCGCCGGTCTGGCTGCCGACCCGGCGGTTATACCGGGGGCTTTCAGCGGCCCGGGGAACGGCTTTGAAGCGATCCGCCTGGATGAAAGCCTGGTCTTGAGCGATGTGCAGACCGGGCTGCGCAAAATCTACCGCCTGGAAGAAAACGGCATCTCGCTCCAGATTGAGCGCAGCCTTCCAACGCCCGCGGATCGAAAATGGACCGCCGCGATCCCGCTGGCGCTCGACCCCTGGCAGCGCTTCACGCCCGGCTGGACGGAACAGTATCATGGACGCCTCACCAGCCAGGGCTTCGAGTGGGCGCTCACGCACGGCGCGGTGATCCGCGTGCGCTCGGACGCCGCCCTGAAGGCGGCGGATTTCCGCGCCTCGCAGGCGTTGTTTTCCGCCCCCGAAGACCCCAACCGCGAACCCCCGCCCGACTTCTACCTGCCCTTCCCGCTCGCCCTGGTCGAGGCAGCCAAGCCAACCTGGATCGAAATTCTGCTGGGAACCGCGCCATGAGTACGCGATAAAATAACGGTCAGATAGCGAACGGATGATCATGACGTACACGACTTTCGAAGAACTCTACGCCGCGCTGAAGAGACTCTACGGAGAAGGGGACTATTTCACAGCGCTTCAGTTAGCTAACGATGGACTGCAGCAATTCCCGGAAGAACGCACCGTCCTGGATTATTGGCGGATCACGCTCGCGGCAAAAAACCGAGACAACGCCGGCGCGCTCGAATATTTCACCGAGGCGCTCGCCCAGGGGAGCTGGTTCAGCGACGTGTTGCTGCGCCGCAGCCCGGCGCTGGCAGACCTGCAGGACGACCCGCAGTTCGTCCGGCTGCTGGCTCAGAACCAGGAGCTGGCTGAACGCGATCAGGCGCGCCAGTTTCCGCTCTACCTGCTGCGCCCGGAGGGCAAGTGCCAGGCGGGGGGCCCCGCCTGCCCGCTGCTGATCGGCTTGCACACCAGCGGAGCGACCGCCCAAACCTCGCTCGACTTTTGGAAACCAGCAGCGGCGCTGGGCTGGCTGGTCGCCGCGCCGCAGTCGTCCCAGGCGCTCGTGCGCGGCGCGTATGTTTGGGACAACCGCGAGATTGCGGAAAAGGAAATCCGCAAGGATTACCAGACCCTGGTGGAAAATTATTCCATCAACCCCTGGCAGACCGTGCTCGCCGGACACGCGCTCGGCGGCGAAACCGCCATCTGGCTCACGCTGCGGCGCGCGATCGAAAATTCATATTTTCTGGCGGTGGGTCCGATCGGACCGTTGATGAACGATCTGGACACCTGGAAAGAGTTGCTGCACGACGGGACGTTCGAGGGGCTGCGCGGCTACATCTTGCAGGGCGAACTCGACAGCCGCGTCTCTGCCGACAACATCGCCGCGCTGGTGGACATGCTCAACCTGGCAGGGGTCGCAACCGAACTGGAAATCCTGCCCGGGCTGGAGCACGATTTTCACCCCGACTATGAAGAGGGGATTCGGCGCGGCTTGAATTACCTCGTGGGCTGAAACTCGATCCGGCGTTTCAGGGCTGTAGCTCGCTCAGGCGGTAGAGCTGCAACTCTTCGATTAGTTCGAAGACCCGCGTGGGGAAATAATAGCGATAGGCTGCCTGCCCGGCAATCTTCTCCCTCAAGCGGGTGGAGGAAATTTCGAGCAGCGGCGCTTCCAGAACCCGCAGCCGTTCGCACAAACCGGGCAGCAATTCCTCCAGCTCTTCCAATTCGAGCACGCGCCCCGGACGACACATGACCCCTACTTCGTCGCATTGCCGGACGAATTCTTGCGCCTGATGCCAGCCGGGCAGGTCGTCCAGCGAATCGCTGCCCATCAGATAAACTAGGCGGTCTTGCGGGTAATCGCGGTGAAGCAGCCGCATGGTGTCCACGGCGTAATGCGGCGGCTGGCGGTCCAGATCCACCCGGGAAATAACAAACGCCGGGTTATCTTCGATCGCGGCGTTCAGCAGCATCAGCCGCTGCTCCGCCGAGGTCAACTGGCGGAATTGTTTGTGCGGCGGATAAGGGGTGAGCACCCAAAGAATCCGGTCCAGCCCAAGTTGATCCAACGCCTCTGCCGCCAAGATCAAATGCCCGATGTGCGGCGGATCGAACGACCCGCCAAAGACGCCCAGCCGCATGTTCAATCCTGCCACTCCAATTCATGTTCTCCAACGTAAACAGTATCGCCTTCCTGAACGCCCGCCTGGCGCAAGGCGCGGTCGATCCCCAGCGCTTCGAGAATGCGCTGGAAACGCCGGATGGACTGGTAATGCTCCCAATAGGTCATGCTGGCAGCCCGCTCGATCGCTTTGCCGCTCACCCGCCAGCCGTCAGCGAGGCGCTCGATTGTGAAGGCTTTGGGGTCGGTCTCGACGCGGTACACCGGCAGGGCTGAGGCGGGCTCGACCGCCGGGGTTTCCTGCAAGAGCTGCGCCGCGCGGAACAGCAGCGGGTGAACCTGCAGTCCGCTGAGCGCCGAGATTGCGAACAGTTCGGAGTCGATCTGAACCTTGCTTTTCTCACTCTTGATACGTTTTTTCAACTCGGCTGCGATCTCGTGCCAGCGCTCCTGCACTTCGGGAAGGTCCATTTTATTGAACGCCACGATCTGCGGCTTGCGCGCCAGGTCGGCGTCGAACAGCGCCAGTTCGCTGTTGATCTGCGAGAAATCCGCGAGCGGGTCAACCGCAAGCCCGTCGAGCAGGTGAATCAGCACGCGCGTGCGCTGGATGTGGCGCAAAAAATCGGCGCCCAAGCCGACCCCGCGATGCGCCCCTTCGATCAGCCCGGGGATGTCCGCCAGCACCAGGGTTAATTCCTCGTCGAGGCGGGCGACTCCCAGGTTCGGCTCGAGCGTGGTGAACGCGTACTCGGCGATCTTCGGTCGAGCTTGAGTGACCGCGGCGAGCAGAGTGGACTTACCGGCGTTGGGGACGCCGATGATGCCGATGTCGGCGATCAGTTTGAGCTCCAGGCGCAGGGCGCGCGCCTCGCCGGGCGCGCCCTTTTCAGCGACCCGCGGCGTCTGGTGAACCGCGGTGGCAAAATGGATGTTGCCCCGCCCGCCGCGCCCGCCGCGGGCGACGACCAGCCGCTGCCCCGGCTCCACCAGGTCGCCCAGCAGTTCGGCGGTCGCGGCGTCGTACACCAGCGTGCCTGGGGGGACCGGGATGCGCAGTTCGGCGGCGGAGCGCCCTTTCATTTTCTTTTTCGCGCCGTTGCCGCCATCCGCGGCGCGAAAGTTCTGCTTCTGGTGAAAGGCGTTCAGCGTGGTCAGCGCCGCGGCGACTTCTAAAACCACGTCCCCGCCCCTGCCGCCGTCCCCGCCATCGGGACCGCCGCGCGGAACGTATTTTTCGCGGCGGAAGTGTACCACGCCGTCGCCGCCCTTCCCCGATTGAACCTGGATCTCAGCCCGATCAATGAACATAGCAGAATTATACCTCTTGAAATTGCCAGTTCAGGATTTATTGTGGAGAATTGCACAATAGAGATTTTTGTGGTAAAGTCTTGACGTAACCCCAAGGAGGCAATCATGCCAGCTAAACAGGTACCCGATATTGTGGTCGGACGTCTTCCGCAGTATTTGCGCTCGCTGCAGCGCATGGCGCGCGAAAACCGCCAGGTGACCTCTTCCCAGGAGTTGGGCGAACGGCTGGGGATTTCAGCCGCGCAGATCCGCAAAGACCTGTCGCAATTTGGCGGGTTTGGCAAACAGGGCACCGGCTACAACATCCCGTATCTGATCCAGCAGCTCCAGGCGATCCTGCACGTCGATCACGAATGGGATCTGGCGGTGGTGGGCGCCGGGGATGTCGGCAGCGCGGTCGCGAGTTATCACGGGTTTGCCAACCGCGGGTTCAACGTTAAAATGATCTTCGACAACGACCCGCAGAAGATCGGCGCGCAGATCGGCGAATTCACCGTCCAGGATTACGCTAAAATGATCGAGCTCATTCGCGCCGCCGGCATTCAGATCGCCATGATCGCCGTTCCATCAGCAGCCGCCCAGGAGGTCGCCAACCAACTGGTGCAAGCCGGGGTGCGAGCCATCCTGTGCTATGCGCCCATCAACCTGAATACGCCGGACGGGGTTTATGTCCAATACATCGATCCAGCCATTCACCTGCAGCGCATGACGTATTACGTCGGTCAGTAGACATTCCGCGCACAACCTAAAAATCAAAAAGCAGGCTGCTCTCCTGATGCGAGCGCCTGCCTTTTCGTTTTACACGATGGACGGCGGTTACACCGCGGGCAGGTTGCGGCGGATGATCGGGTACATCTCCAGGGCGCGCGCCGCCCCCTGGGCGGTGCACATCACCGGGTTATCGACCCGGTAAGCCGGAATTCCCAGTTCTTTGGTCATGAGTTTATCGATGCCGCGCAGCAACGCCCCGCCGCCGGTCAGCGCTACCCCGCGGTCGATGATATCCGACACCAGTTCCGGGGGCGTCTTTTCAAGCACCCGCCGGACGGTTTCTATGATGTTGTCCAGCGGTTCACGCAGGGCTTCGACCACCTCTCCCGTGGTCAGGGAAGCCGGACGCGGCAAGCCGTTCACCTGGTCCTGTCCCTGTATCTCAATCGATTGTTCTTCTTCCTGCGGCACCGCTGCCCCGATGCGGATCTTCACCTGCTCGGCGGTGAGCTGCCCGATGATCAGCCCGAACTTTTTGCGCACGTAGCCTATAATGGCGTCGTCGAGCGACATCCCTCCGGCGCGCAGCGTTTCGGCTGAGACGACGCCGTACATCGCCATCACCGCAGCCTGGGTCGCCCCGCCTCCCAGACAGACCAGCATGTTCCCCGACGGCGTGCCGATCGGCAGGTCCACCCCCAGCGCCGCGGCGAGCGGCTGCTGGATGAGGGAAGCCTCGCGCGCCCCCGCCTGGAGGATCGCTTCGTGAACCGCCCGGCTCTCGACGCTCGTCACCCCATACGGCACGGTAACCATCACCCGCGGCCCGAAAATGCGCAGCGGACCGCCCAGCCGCTTGAGCAGCGCCGAGAGCATGCGCTCGGTCACTTCGTAATCCGCAATGACGCCGTTCACCAGCGGGCGCATCACCTCGAGCGATTCCGGAACCTTGCCGAGCATGTTCTGGGCTTCCTGCCCCCAGGAAACCATCTTCTGCTCATCGATTACGATGGCTGCGACGGTCGGCTCCTGGAGAATAACTTCATTCCTCTCCGCAACACGAATGAAGAAGGTGCCTAAGTCAATGCCCAACTCTCTAGAAAACAGAGCCATTAGTGATATTTACTCGCTATTCCGCCCCAGGTTCCTGACTGGAAATTCGCAGCGGCGGCTGGGTGCGCCCAAAACGACGGGCGGCTTCCAGGCGCAGCGTCGAGCGTTTGAGCGCGGCTTCCATGCGCAAATAAGCATCGGTGTCTGGCGGCGGACCCTGCGCCAGGAATTCTTCCGCCCGGCGCCGGGCGGCTTCGGCGCGGCTGATGTCGATCTCGCGCACATTTTCTGCGGCGTCTGCCAGCACCGTGATCAGGTCCGGCTGGACTTCGATGATCCCGCCCGCGACCGCGAAATTCTCCTCCCCGCCCTGATGGCGCACGGTCAAAATCCCAAAGCGCAGCGTCGAAAGCAGCGGCGCATGATGCGGCAGGATACCCATTTGACCCAGTTCGCCGGGGGCGAGGACGATGTCCGCATCCCCTTCAAAAACCATCCGGTCCTGAGAGACGATCTCACAGCGTATTGGCATTGCACATCCTTTCGCGGCTGGCTCGGGGCGTCTCAGGCGGACTGCGCCATGCGCTCAGCCTGTTCCGCCGCTTCCTCGATCGTGCCAACCATCATAAAGGCGCTTTCGGGCAGGTCGTCGTGCTTGCCGTCCAGTATCTCGCGGAAGCCGCGCACCGTTTCGCGCAGCGGGACGTAACGCCCTTCGCGCCCAGTGAACTGCTGCGCCACGAAGAAGGGCTGCGAGAAAAACCGCTCGATCTTGCGGGCGCGCGAAACGACCAGTTTGTCGTCTTCGCCCAATTCATCGACGCCCAAGATAGCTATGATGTCCTGCAAGTCTTTGTAGCGCTGCAGCACCCGCTGCACTTCGCGCGCGGTCGTGTAATGCTCCTCACCGACGATGTTGGGATCGAGGATGCGCGAGGTCGAAGCCAACGGATCAACCGCGGGGTAGATGCCTTTTTCAGAAATCGAGCGCTCCAGGGCGATGGTGGCGTCCAGGTGAGTGAAAGTCGCCACCGGCGCGGGATCCGAATAATCATCGGCTGGCACGTAGACGGCTTGCATCGAGGTAATCGACCCGCTGTGGGTCGAGGTGATGCGCTCTTGCAGTTCACCCATCTCGGTGGCGAGCGTGGGCTGATAACCCACCGCCGACGGCATGCGTCCGAGCAGCGCCGATACTTCCGAACCGGACATCGAGAAACGAAAGATGTTATCGATGAAAAGCAGCACGTCGCGGCCCTGGTCGCGGAAATATTCCGCCATCGAGAGCGCCGAAAGCGCGACCCGCAGGCGGACGCCCGAAGGTTCGTTCATCTGACCGAAGACCATCACGGTGTCTTTGATCACGCCCGATTCAACCATCTCGCGGTAAAGCTGGGTGCCCTCGCGGGTGCGTTCGCCCACGCCGGCGAAGACCGAGTTGCCCTGGTGTTCGATCGCAATCGAACGGATCAGCTCCTGGATGATCACCGTCTTGCCCACGCCCGCGCCGCCGAAAATCCCGGTTTTACCGCCCTTGGTGAAGGGCGCAATCAGGTCGATCACCTTGACGCCGGTTTCAAAGACCTCGACCCGCGTGGTCTGGTCGGCAAACGACGGCGCCGGGCGGTGAATAGGATAGCGCAGGTCGGCTTCCACCGGACCCTTGCCGTCGATCGGCTCGCCCAGCACGTTGAACACCCGCCCCAGGGTCGCCGCGCCTACCGGCACGGTGATGGATCGCCCGGTCTGGTACGCCGGCACGCCGCGCTGCAACCCATCGGTCGCGTCCATCGCAACCGTCCGCACCCAGTTGTTACCCAGGTGTTTTTGCACTTCCAGGATCAATGGCGCCTCGCCGCTGCGCGGGACTTCGATCGCCTCATAAATTTCGGGCAGCTGCTCCGCTGGAAATTCGACATCCACCACGCCGCCAAGCACCTGAGCAATACGTCCTTTCACTCTTGCCATTCTCGCCTCCGTGTAACACATGTAACGCAACGCATGTCGCGCTTGAAGCTGTTTATTTTGCCTGCATCAGCGCTTCCGCTCCGCCGGCGATGTCGAGAATTTCGCTCGTGATCGCCTGCTGGCGCGCCTTGTTGTATTCGAGTTGGAGCGCGCCCGCGAGGGAAGTGGCGCTGTCGGTGGCGTTCTTCATCGCAACCATGCGTGAAGCGTGCTCACTCGCCAGCGATTCCATAACCGCCTGGTAGACTTGCAGCGCCGTGAAACGCGGAATGATCTCGTCGAGGATCTCCTCCTGCCCCGGCTCATACAGGTAAACAGCCGCCAGCCGGCTCTGGGCGGATGAGGTGTCCAACACGCGATCCTGCTCGGCTCCGACTTCCAGCGGGAGCAGTTTCTTGACCGCCGGCGTCTGACGGACCAAATTGATGAAATCCGTATACACCAGATACACCTCGTCCGCCTTGCCTGAGAGGAAATCATCTACCACAATCCGCCCAATTGCCGAGACATCGGCGAAGCTGGGCGCAGCGGGCAGGTTGCTGAACTCCGCCAGGATGGTTTGTCTGCGGCGGATCATCAGATCGCGGCCCTTCCGTCCTACCGTAACATACTTGACCGGGACGGGGGATCCGGCAAACCTTTGCAGCGCAAAGCGGACGATGTTGGTGTTGTACGCTCCCGCCAGACCGCGATCCCCGGTGATCAGCACGACCAGCGTGTTATTGATCTGATCCCGCTTGGTCAGCAGCGGGTGCAGGGTTTCGCGCCCGGGCTGCAACGCGATGTGGGTGAGCACCTGCCAGGCTTTGGTGGCATAGGGACGGGTGTTCATCAGCGCCTGGATCGATTTGCGCACTTTGCTCGCGCTGACCGCCTGCAGCGCGCGGGTCACCTGGGCGATGTTTTTGACGCTGCGGATGCGCAGGCGCACTTCTCGAGAGCTTGCCATGAATAGTCTCCTCTACCTGTGTCATCCCGCCGCTGGAGAAGCATCTCCGCCAGCCGGATGCAGCTCACCGCTCTACTGCCAGGCAGACGTGAAGGCTTTCAGCGCCTCACGCAGGTTTGCCATCGTTTCGTCCGTAATGCGTTTTTGCTCAAGAATATCCGCCCCGATTTCCGGGTGCGAGGCGCGCATGTACCTCAGCAGCGCAATCTCCCAGGCGCGCATGCGCTCCAACGATACGTGGTCGGCGTAGCCTTGCGTGCCGGCGAAAAGCACTATGACCTGATCCTCGAGCGCCATCGGCTCGTATTGCGGCTGTTTAAGGATTTCCTGTAAGCGCTGCCCGCGGTTCAACTGAGCCTGGGTGGCTTTGTCCAGGTCGGAGCCGAACTGCGCAAACGCCGCCAGCTCGCGGAACGCCGCCATGTCCAGGCGCAGCCGCCCGGCGACCTGTTTCATGGCGCGCGTCTGGGCGTCGCCGCCCACGCGCGACACCGAAATGCCGACGTTGACCGCCGGTCGAATGCCGGCGTAGAACAGGTTGCCTTCCAGGTAGATCTGCCCATCGGTGATCGAGATGACGTTGGTCGGCACATACGCCGACACATCGCCAAGCAGCGTCTCGATGATCGGCAGCGCGGTGAGCGAGCCGCCGCTGCCCTGCACCTTGGCTACTTTGTGGTCCTGCCCGTCCGGCATGGCGTTCAAGGCTTCTTCAGCCAGGCGCCGGGCTAAGGGACCCTGGTATACGGTTCCATCGACGCTTTCGGCAGCCGCGGCGGCGCTGCCCTCGATTTTTGCCGGGACGATCACAAAATCGTCTGCCAGGCGCGCGGCGCGCTCCAACAGGCGCGAGTGCAGGTAGAAAATGTCGCCGGGGTACGCCTCGCGCCCGGGCGGGCGGCGCAAGAGCAGCGATACCTGGCGGTAAGCCCAGGCATGCTTGGAGAGGTCGTCGTATACGACCAGCGCGTCGCGCCCGGTCTCCATAAATTCCTCGCCGATCGCGCAGCCGGCATAAGGCGCGATGTATTGCAGCGCAGCCGGCTCGTCGGCGGCTGCGCTCACGACGATGGTGTAATCCATCGCCCCAAAGCGCTCCAGGATCGCCACGGTGCGCGCAATCGCAGCTTTTTTCTGACCGATGGCAACGTAGATGCAGAAGAGGTCTTTCCCTTTTTGGTTGATGATGGTGTCGATCGCCAGCGCGGTCTTGCCGGTCTGGCGGTCGCCGATGATCAACTCGCGCTGCCCCCGCCCGATGGGGATCATCGCGTCGATCGCTTTCAAGCCGGTCTGCACGGGCGTATCGACGTCTTTCCGCGCAATCACGCCAGGAGCGATGCGTTCCATCGGGCGGTAATGATCGAACTTGATGATGCCTTTGCCATCCACCGGTTCGCCCAGGGCGTTGACCACCCGTCCGATCAGCCCCTCGCCCACCGGCACCGAGGCGATCCGACCGGTCGAGCGCACTTCCATGCCCTCTTCGATTTCGGAGTATTCCCCCATGATGATGATGCCCACATTATCGCGCTCGAGGTTAAAGGCGATGCCTTTCACCCCGTTTGCAAATTGGACCAGCTCCTGCGAGCGGACGTTTGCCAGTCCCTGGGCGCGGGCAATCCCGTCCCCGGCCTCGATCACCGACCCAACGTCTTTAATGCCGAAGTCGGGCTTGAAGGTATCGATCTGGCTCTGCAGGTCAGCTGTGATATCGCGGATCAAATCGGACATTATGCCTCCGAGGAGATGATGATTTTAAGCTTAATTCCCGTGAAAATTTCTGTCACATGATAACTGAAAGCGCGTAGATTGTCTAGTTTTTGACCTGGCGCGCGGCTCAGGGTGAACTTTCAGGGCTGTGACTGGAGCCGCCCCGCCCCAGCTCGAGCGAACGCTCATAAGCCGCCCAGATGGCGCGCGAAATAGCGGTTCGGAAACCGGCTTTCTCCAGGTAGTACAACGCCTCCGCCGAGGTCCCGCCGGGCGAGGTGACCTCGTTGCGCAGGCGCGCCAGATGGACCGGGTCTTCCCTCTGGGTGTAATAATCCACCGAGCCGCGCACGGTCTGCGCCACAAGCTGTTCCGCAATCCGACGCGGGAAACCCAGGTGCACGCCGGCGTCCACCATGGCTTCCATGAACAGAAAAACATACGCCGGACCGGTTCCGGAGAGCGCGGTCGCCATATCCAGGTAGCTTTCTTCCTCCAGGAAGACCTCTTCCCCCAACGCGCTCAGGATGCTGCGAGTCATCTCCTGCTGCTGCTCGCTCACGCCGCGCGACGCGGTCCAGACCGTGATCCCTTCGCCGATCTGGGCGGGCGTGTTCGGCATGGAGCGCACCACCAGGTAATGTCCGAGGCCGCGTGAAATCTTATCGATCGATGCGCCAGCGACAATCGAGAGCGCCAGCGCGGTGGGCTGGATGGCGCCTTTCAGCCCCGCCAGCACCCGTTCCAGCCTTTGCGGCTTGACCGACAGCACCACTACGTCCGCCTGGCTTGCCGCCTGCGCGTTGTCCAAAGACACCTGGATGCCGTAAGCCGCGGCAAGCTGATCCAGCCGCTCCTGGCGCGGACCCGCCGCGATCAGCGACTCCGCTCCGGCGACGTTGCGATGGATCAACCCATAGATCATCGCCTCCGCCATCGCCCCCGGACCAATGAACGCAATTTTCTCATGATCGAATACCAAGCAACCCTCCTTGAACGATCCAAACCTGGCGCGTTTCCGCTCAGGCAAAATATTGCAGCGCAGCCAGCAGGCGCGCCTCCAGCTCTTGCGGCGTATCCCGCGGGACCGATTGCAGAGCCGCTTGCGCCTCCACGATGCTGTACCCCAATGAAGTCAAGGCGGAAATCACCTCGGCGTCCAAATCCGAGAAGGCTTCGATTTTCTCGACGCCGGTCAACGCCGGGATGCGGTCTTGCAGTTGCAGCAGGATCTTCTGCGCGGTCTTCTTGCCCACGCCGGGCACGCGGGTGAAGACCTCCGGCTGTTCGTGAAAAATGGCGCGGCGGACTGCGTCCGGCGTGAGCGTGGATAAGATCGCCAGGGCGAGCCGCGGCCCGATGCCATCCACCCCCAGCAAGAGCAGGAAGATCTCGCGCTCTTCGATCGTTTCAAAGCCGTACAGGCTCAACAAATCCTGGCGCACGACCAGGTAGGTGTGCAAAGCCACCTCATCCCCCGGGCGCGCCTGGCTGCGCGCCTGCGCCGTTACGTAGACCTGCAAACCCACCCCGCCGATCCCGATGATCAGACTGTCGGAGTAAAGCTCGATCACCCGCCCTTCGACAAACGCGATCATGTCGTGCCTTGATCCTGGTAAATTTCCCGCACGCGGGCGCTGTGAGCGTGGCAGATCGCCACCGCCAGCGCGTCCGCCGCGTCGTCCGGGGTGGGCATTGATTCAAGCCCGAGCAGCACCTGCACCATCTGCTGGATCTGGCGCTTTCCCGCGCCGCCGTAACCGGCAACCGCCTGCTTGATCTCCAGCGGCGTGTATTCCCCCACTTCCAGTCCCGCCTCCCCCAGGGCGAGCAGCGCCACGCCGCGCCCTTGCCCCACGCTGATGGCGGTGGTGACGTTGCGGTGAAAAAAGAGCTTCTCCACGGCGCCGCTATGCGGGCGGTGGAGAAGCAAAATTTGTTTAAGTTGACGGTACAACTCGAGCAGGCGCATCGGCATGGGCAGGTCTGCAGGGGTGGTGATCACGCCGTAGTCCACAGCCGTCAAGCTGCCATCCTCGTTTTCCTCTACCAGTCCATAGCCGGTGGTTGCCGTTCCGGGGTCGATGCCAATGACCAACATCCCGATCAAGCCGCTTTGAGCTGCGCCAGCACGCTTTCCGAGATCGCCAGGTTCGAATAGACGCTCTGCACGTCGTCCAAATCTTCGAGCGCCTCGATCATCCGCATGACCTGAAGTGTATCGCTGTCGTCGAGCTCGGTTTCGTTGGTGGGGCTCAACCGCAGCTCGGCTTCCTCAGGCGCAACTTTCAACGCTTTCAAGGCGTCGCTGATGTCTTTGAACGCCTCGACCGGTCCGACGATTTCCACCCAGTCCTCGTCAAAGGTGACGTCATCGGCGCCGGCTTCCACCGCCGCTTCGAAAATCTTGTCCTGATCCAGCGAAGCCGGCTCGAAACCGAAGTAAGCAATGCGCTTGAACTGCCAGGCAACCGACCCTGCCTCAGCCATGCTTCCGCCGGCTTTGTTGAGCGCATGGCGCACCTCAGCCACGGCGCGGTTGCGGTTGTCGGTCATGACGGAAATCATAACTGCAATGCCGTGCGGGGCGTAACCTTCGTACATCACCTCTTCGATGACGCTGCCTTCTTTGGACTCGCCGGTGCCGCGCTTGATTGCCCGTTCGATGTTTTCCTTGGGCATGTTTGCCGCTTTGGCGCGGTCCACCGCCAGCGCCAGCCGCATGTTGGAATCAGGATCTCCGCCGCCCTCGCGCGCCGCGATCACAATTTCGCGCGCCAGGCGGGTAAAGATCTGGCCGCGCTTGGCGTCCGCAGCGCCCTTCTTCCGACGGATCGTCGCCCAGTGTGAGTGTCCAGACATATACTTTTCTCCTGAGAAAACGCTCAAATCGAGTGGTGGGTTGCTCGCAAAAAATCTTGGGGAGCGAATTATACCATAGGGCGTCCGGCAGTCCCCGGCTCACTCCTCGCCTTTGATGAACGCTTCAACCATCTGCCGCGCGATCTCGTCTTTGAATTGTTTGGGCGGCGATTTCATAAAATAGGAGGACGGGGCGATGAGCGGACCCGCAATGCCGCGGTCGCGGGCGATCTTGGCGCAGCGGATCGCGTCGATTATCACGCCGGCGGAGTTGGGCGAATCCCAGACCTCGAGCTTGGCTTCGAGATTGAGCGGCACCTCGCCAAAGGTAGTGCCTTCCATGCGCACGTAACACCATTTGCGGTCGGTCAGCCACGGCACGTGATCGCTGGGTCCCACGTGAACATCGTCCGGCGACAGGCTGTACGGCAGCATGCTCGTCACCGCGTTGGTTTTCGAAATCTTCTTGGACTCGAGCCGCTCGCGCTCGAGCATGTTCAGGAAATCGGTGTTGCCGCCAAAGTTCAGTTGATAGGTGTGGTCGAGGCGCACGCCGCGGTCGACGAACAAGCTGGTCAACACGCGGTGCATAATAGTCGCGCCGACCTGGCTCTTGACATCGTCGCCGATGAGCGGCAGACCGCGCTCACGAAACCTGCCGGTCCAATAATCCGAACTGGCGATAAAGACCGGGATGCCGTTCACAAACGCGCAGCCGGCTTCCAGCACCTGCTCGACGTACCATTTCGTCGCCATCTCCGAACCGACCGGCAGGAAATTGACCACCACATCCGTCTTGGTGCTTTTCAGAATGCCCACGATGTCCGCTGTGGGACCGGGGGCTTTCTTGACGACCTGCGCCAGGTATTTGCCGATCCCATCGTGGGTCATACCGCGCGCTACCGGCACCCCCAGGTGGGGCACTTCGCTGAATTTATAGGTGTTGTTCGGGTAGGCGAAGATCGCTTCGCTGAGGTCTTTGCCGACCTTGGTATCGACCACATCGAAAGCCGCGCTGAACTCGATGTCGGAGATGTGATAACCCCCCAGGTTGGTGTGCATTAATCCGGGTACCTGTTCCTCGTCTTTGGTCTTCTGGTAGTAATGCACACCCTGGACGAGAGAAGAGGCGCAGTTGCCCACGCCGACGATGGCGACACGAACTTTGTTCTTGCTCATGAATACCTCACAACGAATTTATTTTTCACTGGGGCTTCCCAGGTGATAGCAGGGCGCCGCAGGGTTTCGCCAGTTCGGCGTCAGGGAAATTATACCGTAAAATGAAAACCGCACCTTGCCAAAGGGTTGGGGCTGGTTTATAATTCAAACGCTTAAACGCCGTATCGGGGCGTGGCTCAGCCCGGCTAGAGCGCTGCGTTCGGGTCGCAGAGGTCCCCGGTTCAAATCCGGGCGCCCCGACAGGCATAGGTAGAAGCGGATGGCAGGTTGCCGTCCGCTTTTGCGTTACGAGTGAATGGCTGCATCGTCAGCCAATTTTCGACCCGCGCAGCGGCGCATGGGCGCGCGGCAGGCTCTTGACCACGATCACCTGCAGCGGGTTGGCTGCCGCCGGCGGCGGATCAGCCTGCGGCTTTTCGAGCAGCAGTTCCTGCTTTTTACACGCGGCGCACAGCGGGATTTCGACCGTCAAAGTCTCCCCATCGGCGTTCACCACCTCCGCCAGCATCACCAGAACGGCTTTGCGCCCGCACATACAGCGCAGGCGCTTCGGCTTGCGTGGCGGGGCGTTTCCGGAAAGGCACGCGTGGCAGCAGCCATCCGCGCCGCCGAGGTAGATTTGATTGCAGAGCCGGCATTTCGGTTTGATCAGCATGAATCGCCTCCCTTTTGGCGGTCTCTATAATAATAGAACATATATTCTATTACAACCGCCTGCGGGGGGGATTTTGTCATCCCCCATAAGGGGATTTTTTAGAGCGATTTGTTGCCGGTTCTGATATGATTGACCGCGCAAAAAGGAGTTACCATGGATCTTCCCGAAACCGATCTCACGCTGGATCCGGCGCGGCAGGAAAAAGCCCGGGAGTTGGCACGCATCCAGCGCCGGCTGATGCTGGTAGATCTCGGGCTGGGCGGAGTGTATCTGCTGGTGTGGCTGTTATCCGGGGCGTCGCTCGCGCTTCGGGGCTGGCTGGCGAACCTGACCGCCAACGCCTGGCTGCAGGTCGCCGGTTTTGCGATCGTGTTCGGCGGCATTTATGTGCTGCTCGACTTACCGCTGGCTTACTACGAAGGCTTTGCGCTGCCACATCGTTACGACCTGTCCACCCAGACGCTGCGCGGCTGGGTCGCCGACCGCCTGAAGATGGGCTTGATCGGCGGGGTTCTGGGGTTGGTCATGCTGGAAGTCATCTACGCCGTGCTGCGCGCCTTTCCCAGCGCCTGGTGGCTGTGGGCGGCGGGTCTGCTGCTGCTATTCAACGTGGTTCTGGCAAACCTGGCGCCGGTCCTGCTGTTCCCCATCTTCTATAAATTCAGCCCGCTCGGCGAGCAGCACCACGAACTGGAACAGCGCCTGCTGGCGCTGGCGCAAAAAGCGGGGACGCGGGTGCGCGGCGTTTACCGCTTCGATATGAGCCGGCGGACGCGCGCCGCCAACGCCGCGCTGACCGGTTTGGGCAATACCCGCCGGATCATCCTGGGCGACACCCTGCTCGACGAGTTCAGCCTGGACGAAATCGAGACGGTGCTGGCGCATGAACTGGGTCATCACGTGCACCGCGACATCCCGCTCGGAATGCTGATCGGCGCGGTTTCAATGCTGCTGGGTTTTTACCTGGTCGCGCTGGTCCTCAACTGGGGGGTGAACGCCTTTGGCTTTGCGGGCGTTTACGATATCGCCGCGCTGCCGCTGTTCGGGCTGACGCTGGGCGCGTTCGGGCTGATCTCCATGCCGTTCAACAACGCTTACTCACGCTGGCGCGAGCGCATGGCGGACCGCTACGCCCTAGAAACGACCCGCAAACCGCAAGCCTTCGCCGGCGCCATGACCCGCCTGGCGAATCAGAACCTGGCTGACGCCGACCCCGAACCCTGGGTGGAGTGGCTGCTCTACTCGCACCCCGCGCTAAGCCGGCGCATCCAAATGGCAGAAGATTTCGAAACGGCTGCCAGCGCCCCCTGATCGTAGGGCGTGTTTATCCGAAAAAGCGCGGCGCCCCGGCGCTGAGGAACAACCCCGCAGCCAGCAGCAAACCGTAAAACAGGTGCACCAGGATGGTGCTCGAGTTGGCTTTGATCAGATTGCGCTCGGAGTAATGGCGAAAGACGATCCCCACCGCGTACACCGCCAACGGAACGGTTGCCAGCGCAATAAGCACCGCGACCGGCAGCAGGTTCAAGAGCACGCCGGCAATCACCAGCGCGTACGCCGTCAGGATCAAAACCAGATACCCCCAGCGGGCGCGCTCTTTGCCCAACATCACCACCAGGTTGATCTTGCCCGATTGCGCATCGGAGGTCATGTCGGGGAATTGATTGATCCACAGAATCGCCGTGGTCAGCAAGCCGATGGGCAGACCTACGAAGAAATCCAGCCAACTGATCGTGCCGGTCAAGGCAAACACCACCCCGGCGGTCATCAGCGGACCGAAATTCAACCCGACGATCAGCTCCCCCAACCCGCGCCGCGCCGCCAGCCTGAGCGGCGGGGCGGTATAGAAATAAACCGAAAACGCGCCAAACGCCCCGAACAACAACAGCAGCGGTCCGCGCAGCAACAGGAACGGCAGCCCCGCCAGGCAGGCGATCGCCAGTGAGATCCACGCGACGCGCAGCAGCCCGCGTTCGGAGACCAGCCGCAGTTCAATCGAGCGGCTGCCGCCGGAATAGGGCATGAAATAATCGTTGTTGGCTGGGTCGGCGCCGCTCTTCCAATCGAAATAATCGTTGAAGGTGTTTGCGGCGATGTGCATCGCAACCCCTCCGACCAGCGCCAGCCAGAAGAGCGCCCAGGGGAAGGCTTCGACGCGGCGGCTGGCGACGACCCACGCCGCGCCCGCCAGGATGGGGACGACCGTGGCGGACAAAAACGGCGCCCGGGTGATCACCATCCAGGCAAAGATGCGGGTCGTTAGGCTGATTTTCTGCGCCGCCTCGGAAACGGGCACGTCCGGGCGCGGCACCGTCACGCCGCAGTACCCAATCTGCACGCCTTTGCGAAACGTGGGCGTGATGCGGACATCGGCGGCGAAGGATGTGCCGTCCCGCCGCAGGAACACCGTGCGCCCCCGATATTCGCCCTGCTCACGCGCGGTCTTTAACCAGCCCGAAACATGGTTCAGCACGGTCAAACCGGGCGAAAAGAAGGATACGCGCTTGCGCCCGATCACCTCTTCGGGCTGGTAGCCAAAAACCTGGACAGCGCCAGCGTTGAAGGTCTCGATCCGCCCCTCCAGGTCACAGGTGATTACACTTTTTAGTTCTATCATCTAACCCTCACAGATTGTCAAATAGGATATTCTGTACCTATTATAACCCCATTTTTTCGGAGCGCCTCTTTAAACGCCAGGACGGCCCGACACAGCTTCGGACCGTCCGTAAAAATGCGCGCTCGATCGATCAGGTGCTGGGAATAATGATCCAGGCGAGGATATAGATCAGCACGCCCGGCACGCCGCCGGGGAGCAGTGCGATCAAGAACGCCAGCCGGAACCAGATAGCATCGATGCCGAAGAATTCGGACAAACCGCCGCACACCCCGGCGATTATCCGATTCGAGCGTGAGCGTCGTAGTTTGGAATGCGATTCAGTCATTGCAGTCTCCATAATCTTTTTATTCACATTACCATCTTTAATACGAAGCTCGGCTGGATAAGTCGCGCGCCCACAACCGGCGCGGCGCGCCTAGCCGAATCGGGTTCAGGTGGGTTCGTGAGCCAGCAGAAGCGAGACCGCCGCGGGATCAGGCTGGGAACAACTCCGCCCCAATCAGCCCAACTTTTAGCCGGGCTGCGTGGAACGGCGCGGTTCTACCACTTTTCCCAATGGACGGTCTCATCGAGCGATTTGCGCCCGCCCTTGCGCGGCGCGGCGGTCAGCGCCTCTTCCTCCAGCGGATATCCAAACGAGATCGCGATGCGCAGGTGCAGGTCGGCTGGGAAGCCCAGCAGCTCGCGCGCCTGGTCGGGCTTGTAGATCGACGCCGGACAAGAGCCGACGCCCAACTCCCAGCCCGCAAGCTGCATATAACCGGCAGCCTGCCCCAGATCGAACATCGTCTGGAATTTCTCAGCCGGATCCGGGCTGAGCAAAGCCACCCCCATGGCAGCCCCCGCCAGGTGCCCAGCCCAATCGCCGCACTCGGAAAGCGCCTTCAGCGTCGCCTTGTCGGTGATGGCAATGAAATACCAGGGCTGAGAATTTTTGGAGGATTGCGCCCGCCTGCCAGCGTTCAGGATGGCTTGCATGACTTCCTGCGGCAAGGGTTCATCCGTGAACTGGCGCACGGCGCGCTTGGTTAGGATCGCATCTTTTACGTTCATGCCATTATTTTAGCATAGCATTGGCGTCAATTTTGCTATAATGATTACATGACTGCCGTTTCCCGCCGCCCGGAAGACCCGTTTTTCAACCCCGCCGCGGAATCGATCTGCCAGGTGCTGCGCTTTGAGGCAGACCCGCATGAACCGCTAATTCCTGCTTCCGAGCTGGAGTGGGACCGGCTCGCGGCGGGGGCGCTGAGCCTGGGCGTCGGACCGCTGGTCTATTATCGGCTGCGCGAAATGGGTTATCTCGATCAGATCCAACCCGGCGCCCGTCGAGCGTTTAAATCCAGCTACATAAATTCGGTCGCCGCCAGCCTGATCCGTCAAAATTCGTTGAAGAAAATCCTGGCGGCGTTTGATCGGGCTGACATACCCGTCATCGTCTTGAAGGGCGGTCATCTGGCGAACACGGTCTACCCCGACCCGGCGCTGCGCCCCATGAGCGACCTCGACCTGCTCGTTCCTTTCGAAAAGCTGGAACAGGCGGTGGAAGGGTTGCAATCGCTCGGATACCGCCCCGAGCGCCAGTATTGGACGGACTTCGAGACCACCGTCAACCAGCACCTGCCCCCGTTCAGGAGCGAGAAAGATCAGACGGTCGAGCTGCATTGGACGATCCGACACCCCGAACTCGCCAGACCGGTTGACCTCGCCGCCGTTTGGGAGCGCGCCCAGGCGTTCGACCTCGAGGGGCAGGCGGCGCGCGGGCTTTCAACCGAAGATTTGTTGCTGCACTTAACCGCCCACAACGCCATCCAGCACCACATGAAGGGCGGGCTGCAAGCGTTGTACGACATCGCCGCCGTGGTGGACCACTGGGACGAACAGATCGACTGGAAGCTGCTCGCTCGAACCTGCCGCGAACACAAACTGCAAAAAGCGCTTTACCTGTTGCTGCGGCTGTGTCGTGAGCTGTTTGGGGCGCCGGTTCCCGAAGCCTTCCTGGGCGAAATCCAGCCGCCGGATTTCGCCCCGCAATGGCTCCAGGCTGCCAGCGACCTGATCTTCCTCAGCCAGGCGAACCACACGCAGCTTTCGATCAACTATGCCGACCTGATGAACGCCAACGGGCTGCCCGGCAAATTGTACGAGCTGCTCAAACAGGTTTTTATCCCGCCGGCGCAGATGTCCCAGGCATACGGTCTGCCGCCCGGCTCGGCGCGCGTCTGGCTCTACTATCCCGTCAGGTTCAGGTACCTGGCGGCGAAGCACGCCCAGCCGCTCAAACGGCTGGCGCGGGGCGAGGCGCAAATGACCCGGTCCGCCGAACTGACCAGTCAGATCAAAGCGCGGATGGACTATTTGGACGCGGCGCTCTCCGAAGGAACGTCCGATGGATGATCTGGCAAAGATGCGGCTTTATCTGAACCGGCAGGCTAGCAGTTTCGGGCGCTATCTGCTGGAACAGACGGTGATGTGCCTGACCGGCTGGATACCGACCGTCGTTGGCATCGCGGTGCGCGGTTTGGCGTACCGGCTCATCCTGAAAATCGAGGGGCAGGCGGCGATCGAGCGCGACGTGCGCATCCGCTTCGCCAGCCAGGTGCGCCTCGGGCATGGCAGCTTTATCGATGAAGGCGTCTACATCCACGCCACGCCGGGCGGGGTCGCGATCGGCAAAAACACCATCGTGATGCACGGCGCGGTGCTGCACGTGTATAATTTCCGCAACCTGCCCCACGCCGGGATCAAAATTGGCGAGGATTCGCTGATCGGAGAGTATTCGATCATTCGCGGTCAGGGCGGGGTGACCATCGGGAACCGGGTCTACACCTCCCCGATGACCCAGATCATCGCCGTCAATCACGTGTTCAACGACCCGCACAAGCCCTTTGTCGATCAGGGCATCACCGCCGAGGGGATCGTGATCGAGGACGATGTCTGGCTCGGGTCGGCGGCGGTCATCACCGACGGCGTGCGGGTTGGGAAGGGCGCGGTCGTCGCCGCGGGCGCGGTGGTGACGCGCGACGTGCCCCCGCACACCATCGTGGCGGGCGTGCCGGCGAAGCCCATCAAGGAAATCGATGGGAGTGATCCGCTCCCCGATAAACCTATTTACTATATATCTGCAAACCAGGATAATCGCCATGATTAATCCAGCACAAGTGGACGAAATAACAACCCTTTCGCTGGTCATCCCGGCGCTGAACGAAGAAGCCGGCATTACCAGCATCATCGACCGCGTGCTCGCGGTCCAGCCCGCTTTGAGTCGGGCGGGTGTCGCCGGTCTGGAGCTGATCGTCGTGGACGACGGTTCCACCGACCGCACCACCGAGATCGTGCGATCTTGCACCGGCGTAGTGCTCGTTCAGCACTCGGTCAACCTGGGTTACGGCGCCGCCTTGAAATCGGGGTTTCGAGCGGCGCGCGGCCAGATTCTGGGGTTCCTGGACGCTGACGGCACCTACCCGCCCGAATATCTGCCGCAGCTCTGCGCTGCCATCCTGGAAGGCGCGGACGTGGCGGTCGGTTCGCGCCGCTCCGGCGAGTACAGCGAGATGCCCGCCGTGCGCCGCCTGGGCAACTTTTTCTGGTCGAACCTGCTCAGCTTGCTCGCCGGGCGGCGGGTGGTCGACCCCGCCAGCGGCATGCGGATTTTTCGCCGCGAGGCGCTGGAGTATATCTATCCCCTGCCGGATGGCTTGAATTTCACCCCGGTGATGAGCACCCGCACCGCGCACGAGGAACTGCGCGTTGTGGAACTCCCCATCCCTTATAAGGAGCGCGTGGGGCGGTCAAAACTCAGCGTGGTGCGCGACGGCGTGCGCTTCCTGCGCACCATTCTGTGGACCGCCCTCAATTACAACCCCGTCCGCATCCTGGGGAGCATCGGGTTGGGAATGTTCCTGATCGCCGCGGTCATCGCGGGAATCCTGATCGTCATGCGGCTGGCTGGCGTCACCACGCTGGGACCCTGGGGCGTGTTTGGTACGTTCACCGCGGTGGTGTTCGGCATCGCCGGGATCAACCTGTTCGCGTTGGGAGCAACTTTCAACTACCTGGTGTCGCTCTTTCATAAGCGCCCCATTCGCCAGGGCTTGCTCGGTCGCCCGCTCTTCAAAAAGCCGATCGAACGGCATTTCTGGTGGATCGGTCTGCTGATGCTGTCAGCCGGGTTGATTTTCGGGGCAGTCAGCCTGACGTTGGCGCTGGAAGCCTGGCCCATCGAGCGCTTGTGGCTCTACTTGTTGGCTGGCACAATGCTGATCCTGGCGGGCTTGCAACTGGTGATCTTCTGGCTGATCGCGCGCGTCTTGCAGGAGCTGAGCCAGCGCGAGTTCCAGGTGCAAACGGAGATCTTCACAAATAAATAATTATTAACCGTCGTCTGCCGGGGCGTGACTTATAATTTACAGATAATTTAGGTTGTAAAAGTCTTTTTGCGTTTTTTAGATGGAGGGAACTACACTACATGGAAAACAGCCTATCCGAAAACCTGGGGACCAGGCGCATCCCAAAACTCCCCGAAACGCGCTTCCCCAACGCCGACGAGATCGTGCGGGCGCGCGCCGTTGCACGCAAGCTCGCCAGCAAAGTCGATGTGCTGCTGGTCAACCCGCCCTCGCCAGACGGCGGGATCTGGATCCGCACCCAGCACCGCGTCGGGCGGCGCAGCCGCGAGAACATGATCTGGCCGCAGGTCAGCCTGGCGCAACTGGCAGCCCTGCTTCACCCGGATTACAGCGTGGAGATCGTAGACGCAATTGCTTTGCGCATGAACTGGGCGGAGTTCGAAGAACTGCTGCGCGACCGCCGGCCGCGCTATTACCTCACCCAGGTCACTGCCCCGACCCTCACCAACGACATGTTCGGCGTCTTCCTCGCCAAAAGCCTGGAGGTCGTCACCATAGCGTTTGGCACGCATGTTACGCCGATGGCTCAAGAGACCCTGCGCACCTATCCAGCCCTGGATTACGTCCTGCGCGGCGAACCGGAGATGACCCTGCGCGAACTGATCGACACATACGAGGTCGCGCAAGGGCGCTGGCTGGTGGACAAAAACAGCCGGCTGCACCGCCCGGACACCGGCGAACCGGCTCACGGTCACCAATACACCTGGAAGATGTGGACCGAAACCGACCCCACCTGGCGCCCCGCCTGGACCTACCCGGCGCAGAACCCGGAAGACGAACCGGAAAGCAACCCGACCGGGGTGGCGCTGCCAGTTCTGCCGGCGTTTCAAAAACTACCCGAAGCTCCCAAACCCTCGAACGCCCAGCTCGCCTCGATCAAGGGTTTGGGCTGGCGCAAATCCGGCGAGATTGTGGTCAACTGGGACCGCCCATTCTTCCGGGACCTGGACGACCTGCCCATGCCGCTGCATCACCTGCTGCCGCTAAACAGCTACCGCATGCCGATGATCAAGGGTCCTTATGCGTTTATCGTGACCAGCCGCGGCTGTCCGGCGGGCTGTAAGTATTGCATCAAGCACGTCAGCTACCAGTTCTCGGTGCGCTTGCGTTCGCCGGAAAAGCTGCTCGAAGAAATCCAACTGCTGTACGATCAGGGCGTGCATCACATCCACATGTATTCCGACCTGTTCACCGTCAGCCGCGACCAGGTGCTGGAGCTTTGCCGCCTGCTGATCGAGAAAGGTCCCAAGATCACCTGGACTTGCAACAGCCGGGTCGATTATGTGGACGAAGAAGTGCTGACCCTGATGGGCAAAGCCGGCTGCGAGCTGATTTCGTGGGGGATCGAGAGCGGCAACGAGGCGATCCTCAAGCGCGCCCACAAAGGATACCGCATCGAACAGGCTTACAACGCTCTGCGCTGGGCAAAGCAAGCCGGGATCAAAAACTGGGGTTATTTCATCATCGGGCTGCCTGGCGAAACCAAAGAGACCATCCAGGAGACGATGAGATTCTCGAAAGAACTGCCGCTGGATATCGCCCTGTTTCACGTTGCCGCGCCCTATCCCGGCACGCCGTTCTTCTTCGAAGTGGTGGAGAACGGCTGGTTTCGCTCGGATGTGAACTGGGAAGAGGTAGATATGGATCAGGCGACCGTGCTGGATTATCCCGACCTGAAAGCGGAAGACCTGCTTTACTGGCAGCGGCGCGCGTTTCGGGAATGGGCTTTCCGCCCCGGTCCGATCCTCACCTTTATCAAGGGGATGAACTCTTGGGCGGGCTTCAAGAGCGCGATCGATATCGGCATGCAAACCCTGGGGTGGATAAAAAGCTGATCAGCCTGCTCAAATTCCAGCGCGCCATGGCCGCGACCGGGCTGGAACGACCACTGATCCTGTTTATCGTCAGCGCTGGCGCATCCGTTTGGTTGGCATACGATCGGATCCCGGCGCTGATCTCTTTTGGGCGCATTCTGCTTGCCGCGGGTCTGTTTTTCCTGGTCGTGAACCTGCCGCGCCGGCTGCAAGCCTACGCTGCCTGGATCTTCCTGTGCCTGACCGCCGCGTTTTCCGTCTTTTGGGCGCTGCGCAACAATTACGCCGCTGGTCCGGACGAGTTCGACTGGATCACCTCAATCGGGGTCCGGCTCAACGCCACCTTCCCGCTTTCGGCTGGACCGGCGCTGCATCCCAACGTAGCCGCGGGGACCATGCTCGCGGGCTTGCCCTTCGGCATTGTGCTGGGCTGGGGAGCGTACAAACAGGCGCAGACCGGGTTAGTGATCCTGGCATCCGGTACCAGCGCGCTGATCCTGGCGGGGCTGCTGCTGGCTGACAGCCGCGGCGTCTGGGTGGGGTTGGGCGCTACGGTCCTGCTCGCCGGGCTGGCTGCCGTCCAGCGCCGATGGTTCTCCGTCCGCCGAGCCAGGCGCCGCTTCTGGGGGGTTGCGCTGGCGCTCGCGCTGCTGCTGGCTGCGGCGCTGGTATGGAGCGGCTTGCTCGAAACCCTGGCGGGGCAAATCCCCGATCCGGGCGGTTTGATGCGCTCCAGAACCGCCCTGTGGCGCGAAGGGGCGGGGCTGGCGCGGGACTATTTTTTCACGGGCGCGGGGCTGGCTTCTTTCAGCCTCAACCACGCCGCCTACGCTATATTGACCCACGTTCCGTACACGGCGAACAGCCACAACGCATTCCTGGAGATCTGGATCGAGCAGGGGATCTTAGGGGCGGCGGCGCTGCTTTGGGGGCTGGTCGTGACGCTGGGCTGGGCGCGGCAGGCGCTGAGCCGGCGCGCAATTCCGCGGCTCGCCTGGGCGGGGCTGGCGGGGCTGTGGGCTGCGGGCGTGCACGGGGTTGTGGAAGTGGCGTTTTACGGTCAGCCGACCCTGCCGGTGATCGGGGTCGTGCTGGGGTTTGCCGCGCTCGCCGCGCCAAACCCGGCGGATCGCCCGGCAAAGCTTCCTCTGGCTTCCCGGCGGGCGGCGCTGCTGATTGGCGCGGCCGTGCTCGCTAGCACCGCGCTGGTTTTCCACCGCCCGATCCGCGCGGGCTGGTACGTCAACCTGGGCGCGCTGGAACAGAGCCGGATCGAGCTGAGCCAGTTCGACCCCGAAAATTTCGATCACCCCGCGTTGGAGGAGATTCGCGCCCGCAGCGACTTGCAGCACGCCCAAAGTCTGTTTCGGAAAGCGCTCTCGATCCAGCCGGATAACCTCACCGCGCTGCGGCGCCTGAGCCTGATCGCGCTGGCGCAAGGCGAGTACCCCGCCGCGCTGGCGTGGATGGAAACCGCCTGGAACGCCGGCTGGCGCGAGACCACCACCCGCCTGATCTATGGCGACGCGCTGGTAGCGGCGGGACAGCCAGACCTGGCAGCGAACGTCCTGCAGGGGATCAGTTGGGCTGCCGGACGCCTGGCGGGTCAGGGTTGGGCGCGCTACTGGAATCAGGGCGACGCTGCCCGCGCGGTCTATGCCTGGCAAGCCGCGCTGGAACTCGACCCGCAGAACCGCGACGCGGCGGTCTGGCTCGCAAATGCCAACTCGCATGGGAAACCATAGGGTTTTGGGTTACAATCTTTAGCTGCCGGCACGCAGGTCGCCGGACAAGGAACTCCATCGAATGAGCGAGCGATTTTTAATCACCGGAGGCGCCGGGTTTATTGGAAGTCACCTGTGCGAACTGCTCATCAGCCAGGGCAAGCAGGTGGTGGCAATCGACGACCTGTCCACCGGGCGCGCCGCCAACATTCAGCATTTGCTGCCTTTGCCGAGCTTCCAGTTCGTGCGCGAAACGATCCTGAACGCCCAGGTGTTGGACCGCCTGGCGAGTCAGGCGGATACGATCGTCCACCTCGCGGCGGCAGTCGGCGTCAAATTGATCGTCGAAGACCCCGTGCATACGATCAACACCAACATCCTGGGCACCGAAGCCGTGCTCACCACCGCCAACCGTTACGCCTGCAAGGTGCTGATCGCCTCGACTTCGGAGGTCTACGGAAAGAGCACCAGGGCGCCCTTCAGCGAAGAGGACGATTGCCTGATCGGGCCCACCACCCACAGCCGCTGGGCGTATGCGGTTTCGAAACAGGTGGACGAATTTCTCGGGCTGGCATATCAGCGCCAGTTCGATCTGCCGGTGGTGGTGATGCGCTTCTTCAACACCGTCGGTCCACGGCAGACCGGCAGATACGGCATGGTGGTGCCGCGCTTCGTGCGCCAGGCGTTGAGCGGCGCGGCGCTCACCGTTTATGGCGATGGAAGCCAATCCCGCTGCTTCGCCGATGTCGCGGACGTGATCGCGGCGGTCGCCAGCCTGGCTGAGCGCCCCGCGGCGGTCGGTCAGGTCTTCAACATCGGCAGCACCGAAGAGATCACGATTCGCGGCTTGGCGGAGCGGATCATCGCGCTGACCGGCAGCCGCTCGCCGATCGAGTACGTGCCGTACGACAAAGCCTACGCGCCCGGCTTCGAGGACATGCACCGGCGGGTGCCTGCGCTGCAGAAAATCGTCGCGCTGACCGGCTATCAGCCGCGCTGCACCCTGGACGAGACCCTGCAGCGAGTGATCGCCTACGAAAAAGAACGCCTGGCGGCTTCAGGGGATTGAGAATCATGCCGCAGAACCAGTACGACATCCCCTTCAACAAGCCGTGGATTTCAGGCAACGAACACCGCTACATGGCTCAGGCAGTGAACGCCGGGCATATTTCCGGCGACGGCGCCTTCACCCAGCGCTGCAGCCGCGTACTCGAGGAGTGGCTCGGCGCAAAGCGCGTGCTGCTCACGACAAGCTGCACCCACGCGCTCGAGATGAGCGCGCTGCTGCTCGACCTGAAGCCGGGCGATGAAATCATCCTGCCGGCGTTTACTTTTGTTTCTACCGCCAACGCGTTTGCTTTGCGCGGCGCGCGGCCGGTCTTTGCGGACATCCGTCCCGACACGCTGAACATCGCTGAGCAGCGCATCGAGGAGCTCATCACGCCCAAAACCAGGGCGATCGTTCCGGTACATTACGCCGGCGTAGGATGTGAGATGGACGCCATTCTGGAGATCGCGCGGGCGCACGGGTTGGAAGTGATCGAAGACAATGCGCACGGTCTGCTGGGGCGCTACCGCGGACGGATGCTGGGCGCTTTTGGCGGCATGGCGACCCAGAGCTTTCACGAGACAAAGAATTTCACCTGCGGCGAAGGCGGCGCGCTGGCGCTCAACCAGGAACGCTGGATCGAGCCGGCGGAGATTTTGCGCGAAAAAGGCACCAACCGCAGCCGTTTCTTCCGCGGGCAGGTGGACAAATACACCTGGGTGGGGCTGGGTTCGAGCTACCTCCCTTCGGACGTGCTGGCGGCATTTCTGCTGGCGCAGCTCGAATCGCACACGTGCATTCAGCAGCGCCGCAGGGAAATCTGGGAGCGCTACCTGCAGGAACTGCGCCCCTGGGCGGAGGCTTTAGGGGTGGGTCTCCCGGTGGTCCCGCCGGACTGCGAACCGTCTTACCACCTGTTTTACCTGCTGCTGCCCGACCTGGAGCGGCGCAGCGGGCTGATCGAGCACCTGAAACAGCGGCGCATCCTGGCGGTCTTCCACTACCAGCCGCTCAACACCTCCGAGATGGGCTTGCGGTTCGGGAGCCGCCCCGGCGATTGCCCTGTCGCCGAGCAGACCGCCGACCGGCTGGTGCGGCTCCCGTTTTACAACGGGCTGACCCGCGAAGATCAGTACCGGGTGATCGAAGCCGTGTGCTCTTTTCAATACTGATTAGCAAGGAGCAAACCTCTCATGGGAGAAAAAATCCTGGTTACCGGCGGGGCGGGTTTTATCGGTTCACACCTGGTCGATGCGCTGCTCGCCGCGGGTCACGAAGTCCGCATCCTCGACGCGCTCGAGCCGCAGGTGCACGGCGATTTGCGGGCGCGCGGTGAAGTCCCGGATTATCTCAACCCGGCTGCGGAGCTGATCCTGGGCGATATCCGCAATCCCGAAGTCGTGCAGCGCGCCCTCTCCGGCATCGACGTGCTCTTCCATGAGGCGGCGCTGGTCGGGGTGGGTCAGAGCATGTACGAGATCGCCAGATACACGGACGTGAACGCCAGCGGCGCCGCGGTCGTGCTGCAGGCGGTTGCCAACCTCCCCCAGCGCCCGCGCAAAATGATCGTCGCCTCGTCGATGTCCATTTACGGCGAAGGGGCTTACGTCTGCCCGGCGCATGGGCGGGTTTTTCCCAGGCTTCGGGAGACCGCCCAGCTTCAACAGCGGGATTGGGAGATGCGCTGCCCGGTTTCAGGCTGCGGGGAGCGCTGCGCCGCGATCCCGACGGACGAGGAAAAACCGCTTTACCCCACCTCGGTCTATGCGGTCAACAAGCGCGACCACGAGGAGATGTTCTTGGCGGTCGGACGGGCTTACGATGTGCCGACGGTCGCGCTGCGCTATTTCAACGTTTACGGCACGCGCCAGGCGCTGAGCAACCCCTACACCGGCGTCGCGGCGATCTTCTCCGGGCGGCTGCTCAACGGCAAGCCCCCAGTGATCTTCGAGGACGGCGGGCAGTCGCGCGATTTCACACACGTTTCGGACATCGTGCAAGCCAACCTGCTGGTGATGGAAAAAGCTGAAGCCGACTTCGGCGTGTTCAACGTCGGGACCAGCCGGGCGCTGACCATCTATCACGTGGCGCAGGCGTTGATCCAGCATTTGGGGCTGTCGATCGAGCCCGAGGTCGTGGAAAAATTCCGCGCTGGAGACATCCGGCACTGCTTCGCCGACACCAGCCGCCTGGCGGCGCTCGGTTACCAGCCAAAACTGCGCTTTGAGGACGGGGTCGCCGAACTGGTCGAGTGGGTCCGCCGGCAGACCGCCGAGGATCGTTTCGAAATGGCGCGCGAAGAATTGAAAGGCAGAGGGCTGACCCTCTAAGCTGCGGTCCTGCGCTGCCCGGAGCGCGCCGGTCGAGCTGAGCCCGGTTACATGGCGCCCCGAGAATAACAAAAGCGCTGGAAAGCCGAAGAGCCTTCCAGCGCTTATACTTCAGTCGTCAACTTTAATCAACCAACCATCTACTCACCTATCGTGATCACCACCGTAGTTTGTCCCACGAAAGGTATCTGAGTGATCACAATCGTCGCGGTCCTGCCGTCTTTCGTGTACTTCAGCTCGACCAGGCTGCTGGTCGACGTAGTATCCGACGGCGCCTCCTGCCACCCGTTTTTTGGCATTTCGGCGCGGTAATAACTCACTACGTCGTCAAACTCCGCGTTGATCATGTAAGAGACCGCTTTGGCGGTGCCGACAAACGCGCTGCGCTCGGCTTCCATAATTGGAATGTCGGGCGGCGCATCCTGCGGGGAGGTGTAGATTTCGGTTGAAAGCGCCTCCATCGTGCTGCCCAAAACCGGCGCCTGCTCGGTGATGGCAGCCTGGGCGGTTTCCAGCATGCCGCTGGTGTCCACCTCGGTGATCAGCGCCTGGGCGGTCTCTTCAATCCCAGGAGGGATCAATTCAGTGGAAAATCCCCCAAACTCCGTCGCGACCGCCTTGCCAGTCCCAACCAATTGCACCCCCTCCTTGATGTTATTCACCAACTGGCAGCTCAAACCAGCCGCTGCCAGCAGTACGACCGCCAGCAGCATGCGAAAGAACGGCTTATTACGCATATTCGCCTCCTTTGAACGGCTATGCCTAATACGGACAAAATTCTTCGCGGGTTTCACAGGATCGATCGCGCCAGCGCCTCGAGACGCGGCAGATCGTCCATATCGAGCCATTGTAACATGATGCGCTGCAGCCCTAAATCTTCTAATCTTGATAGTTGATCTCTAATTTCGGCGCCGGCGCCCACGATCAACCCGGCGCGGCGCAGCTCCTCAGGGGTACGCGTCCCATCACCCCGCTGAGCCGCTTTTTCGCGCAGTTCCTGTTCGCTGCGCCCAAAGATCACGCCCGTCACCATGGAGCGCCGCACATCAGCCGGCTGGCGGCTCTGCTCGATCAGCAGTTCATCCAGCCGGCGGTTCAGCCGTTCGAATTCCTGCGGCGACAGATACACGCCATTCCATTCGCCCGCATAGCGGGCAGCCAGGGGCAGGGTGCGCTTTGCGCCGTTCCCGCCGATCAGAATCGGCGGACCGCCCAACCTGGCTGGGCGCGGGAGCAGCAGCGCCTGACGCAGCCGGAAGAACTCCCCCGAAAAATCAACCGGTTCGCTGCTGGTCAAAAGTCTGGAAATCACTTCCACGCCCTCTTGAAAACGCGTAAAGCGGGCTTCAGGTTCAAACAAATCGAAGCCAAATTTGTGGTGTTCGCGCACCTGCCAGCCAGCCCCGATGCCGAGGGTCAGCCTGCCGCCCGATAGGTCGTCCACCGCCGCTGCCATCCGGGCGGTCAATGCTGGGTGGCGGAAGGAAACCGGCGAAACCAGCGGTCCAAACTCGATCCGCTGGGTATGACTGGCAAGCCAGGTCAGCGACACCCATAATTCCAACGAATCCTTATCGGGCGGCTCCGCGTTTGTAAAATGATCCGAACGGAAAAGACCCGCAAACCCCAGGTCTTCGACCGCCCGGGCGATTGCCCCCCAGCGCTGCCAGGTGAGCCCATCCTGCCCCTCGATCATGATTGCGATCTCTAACATGTGTCCTCCGGGTTTTTCAACCGTGCAGCCGGATCAATTCCTCCGCCTTTTCGACCAGGGGGCGGCTTCCGATGAACAGCGGAGTGCGTTGGTGGAGCACTTCAGGCTGGATTTCCAGGATCGCCCGCGTGCCGTCCGAGGCGTAACCGCCCGCCTGTTCAGCCAGGAATGCCAGCGGCGCGGCTTCGTAAGCCAGGCGCAGCTTGCCCTGCGGCTTTTTAGAATCTTTGGTATCGACCGGATAATAGTAGACGCCGCCAGCCAGCAAGTTGCGGTGAAAATCCGCCGCCAACGAGCCAACGTATCTCAAAGACAGGCGCGGGCTTTCCGCCTCTGCCCCCAGCAGGTAATCGGTAAATCGCGCCACGCCTTCGCTCCAGCGGCTGCGGTAGCCCAGATTGGCGCTGAAATAGGCAGGTTTGTCGGGGATGCGGATATTGGGGTGCGAAAGCAGAAATTCACCTACTTGCGGGTCCAGCGTAAAGCCATGCACACCCTGACCGGTCGAATAGACCAGCATGGTGCTGGAGCCATAGAGGATGTAGCCGGCTGCCGCCAGATTGTTGCCGGGCTGCAGGGTATCCTCCAACGTGCCGGGACCCTCAGCCGTGATGCGGCGATGGACGGCAAATATCGTCCCCACCGGGATGTTATAGTCGATGTTCGATGAACCGTCGATCGGGTCGTACAGCAAGATATATTTGCCGCACGGATACTTCTCCGGAATGGGGATGGGATACTGATCTTCTTCAGAAACCAGGGCGGCTAACCGTCCGGTGTGGTCGTTCAAACGATAGATGGTCAGATCGGCAAAACGATCCAGCTTTTGGACCATTTCGCCCTGGACGTTGATATCCCCCGTCTGACCCAGAATCTCCACCAGCCCCGCCCGGACCGTCCGGCTGGCGATCACCTTGCCAGCCAGCGCGATATCATAAAGAAGCTGGGTTAGCACCCCGGTGGCTTCAGGGTGGTGCCGCTGTTCTTCCAGGATGTGCCGCTCGATGGTCATAATTTGACCCGGTTCTTCGGTTTTAGTAATCATCGGTTCTCCTTCTGAATACCCTGCTTATGCCCCATCCCTGTATGCGTGAGGCGCCGAGAGACCCAAACCCAGGTTGCTATCACTCTCCGCCGTCCCTGGCAAACGCAAACCGGCGGAGTCGGTCATAAAAGCTGGGGCAGCGTCAACCATTCGCCCGGTTTACCGGCTGCCTCGTCCAGCGATACGAGGAAACCCCGGGCGAGGAGTTGGTCGATTGCCCGGCGGGTTTCCTGCCCCGACCAGCCAAAGAGCTTCTGCGCCTGGCGCAGCTCAAACGCGCCGAGCGATAACGCGTAACGTTCGAGCAGCTTCCGGCGGGCTTCGCTTTCCAAGATGTTGCGCGCCGCCTCGGTCAGGTCGGGATAGTGCCGGGCGACGATCTCATACGCAAATGCGTAATGCCAGGCGCCCGATTGAGTCACCCCGATCGGCAAGATCTTGAAGTCGGCCTGCAGATCGGTCAACGCCTTGCTGAAGCGCCCCGCGCTCGCAGAACTGCTCATCCGGGCGGCTTTCCGCAGCGCCACCGTATCCAGGGGACCGTTGTTCAGGATCGCCTCGTAGATCAACCTGGCTTCCATCGTCATCTGCCCCTGTTCATAGAGCGTCAGGTAATCTTCGGCGTATGCGCCGTAATTCTCCGAGAGGGCATAGAAATAGGGGAACAGATCGTGGGCGATCATCGTGGCGCGTTTGCGCAAGACCTTGGCGTAGTACCAGCGCCGGCTCCCCAGCAGCGCGTCTTTCCACTCCCAGGTGATATGCCCCGGGTCATCGCGCGCGTCGGAGACCAGGCGGTCGCCCGCCGCGGCAACCCAGAGGCTCGGCAGCGATATCCCCTGGATGGGCCAAAAGTGGATAAAACCGCGCTCATTGACAAACTCCACCGCCGCCTCGAGATCCCGCACCCGGCGATCGGGGTCCAGGCGGAAGGTGTGGCGCTGATAGGCGGATATGTTTTCCTTCGCAAGCTTACTCATGCCGCTCCGGCGCGGGTGAATTTGAGCCGTTATTGAATTTATACCATGTTTCCCAAAGAAAGAGTATCCGCCGCAGCCGGCTTCGTTTGTCCAAAACCGCGCCCAGCGCTTCGGGGTCAACTCTGAAAACCCGCGCGGCAAAGGGTGATCGGAAAATCACCCGTCTGGATTAGCGAAAATAGCCCTGCAATGCCAGCCTCAGGTTGATGACAATTATGGTCGTGTTTGGTAAATTTGAGCGTGGATCTTTCTGAATCTTCGAGGCTAATTGCGACATGCGCCCGCCAGAACCGCCTAAAAACCGCCGCGTCCTGATCGCCTCCAGCCATGCGTTGTTTGGTCAGGGGCTGCGCAGCCTGCTGGAGGAGCGCAAGCACGCCAGGGTGGAGATTGTGGGCATGGTTTCCAGCCTGGATGAGGCGCTTAAAGCGCTCGAAACCGCAGAACCCGACCTGATCATCGTCGATTATGACGACGAAAAACTCAACCGCGAAGAATTCCTGGCGCGCTTTGTGGAAGGCGAGAAAGAGCTGCGAGTAGTGCTGCTTTCACTGCAAAGCGCCCAGGATGCAATCGTCTACGACCGGCGCACCATGGCAGCCGCGCAAATCGACGACTGGCTGCAAGAGAGGGACTTTGGCGCAAACGAACCAGATGGCGCGCGCCAGCCCCAACCTGCCGAAAATCATGCGGATACCAGGAGAGTCAAAATGAATCGTCGCCTGAAGAAAGCCGTGCACCTGATCATCGCCTCAGTGATCACCTTGGTTGTTACCGTGGCGCTGAGCTTGAGCTGGGGTCACTTCCGGGTCTTGCCGGAGGCAGCCAGCGCCCAGGCGGTGCCCATCGATCGTCTCTTCCACATCGAATATGTCTTGATTGCCTTTTTATTTTCGCTGATCGTGGTCTTTATGCTTTACAGCATCATCGTCTTTCGGCGGAAGAAGGGCGATACTTCCGACGCCGAGCACATCGAAGGCAACTCCACACTCGAAATGGTCTGGACGGTTGCGCCGTTGATCACGGTGATGTTCCTCGCTTATTTGGGAGGCGATGCGCTGGCGGCAACCCTGGCGCCCGAACCAAAAGCGCTGCGCGTGGATGTCACCGGGCGCCAATGGACCTGGAATTTTACCTATCCGGATTTCGGCATCTCGTCAACAGAGCTGTATTTGCCGGTCAACCAGCAAGCCGTCATGCGCTTAAGCTCCACCGATGTGATCCATTCCTTCTGGGTGCCGGAGTTCCGCGTCAAGCAGGACGCGCTGCCCGGCGGTCCGGACTTTGTGCGCGATCTGCGCATCACCCCCACCAAGACCGGCGAATACAAAGTGCGCTGCGCCGAGTTGTGCGGTCTGCAGCACGCTTATATGGAATCGCCGGTGGTCGTGGTATCTCAAGCGGAGTTCGACGCCTGGGTTGCCAAAGAATCCGGCGTGTCGGAAGACCCGGCAGTGCGCGGCCAGCAATTAACCGCTCAGTTGGGCTGCATTGCCTGTCACAGCGTCGACGGCGCCAAGCTCGTGGGTCCCTCCTGGCTGGGTTTGTACGGGGCAAGCGTCACGCTGGCTGACGGCAGCACGATAACCGCCGATGAGGCGTACCTGAGCGAGTCGATACAGGATGCCAACGCCAAAGTCGTCGAAGGCTACCCGGCAGGCGTGATGCCCCAACAGTTCATCGACCCGGTCACGGGGCAGCCAATCAGCGACGCGCAGATCGCGGACATCATCGCCTACATCCAATCGCTGAAATGAAGTTGCAGCAGCGAGATACGGAGGATACAGAATGAGTGAGAAGAAAGACTCCATTTTTTCGATCGGCTTGGTGCGCGGTCTGGTAGGGATGCTGGCGGGCTACCTGGTTGGCTTCGCGCTGGTTTCGGTGATCCGGCTGATCCTGGGCTTTCCCATTTGGGATTACAACCCGTCCGGCAATCACTACGGTTTCAGCGAGCCCGCCTGGGTTGTGGGGGCGATCTTTGGCGTGTTCGGGTTTATGCTCTCGGTCGGCTCGACGTCCGATTGGCTCAAATGGGCGAATGGACAGTCCACCCCCGATCACCCCACGGACGCCTTCCCGTCGGGGGTCAGGCGCTTTCTGAGCGCCAGTTTTGATCACAAGGTCATCGGCATTCAATACGGCGTGACCTCGATCCTGATGCTGGGCGTTGCCGGCATTTTCGCGCTGATCTTTCGCAGCGAGCTGGCTAAGCCGGGGCTGCAGGTAGTCGACCTCCAGGCATATAACACGATTATGAGCCTGCACGGGATTGTGATGATCGCCGGCATCCTGATCGGGGTTGGCGCGATGTCCAACTACCTGGTGCCGCTGCTCATCGGCGCCAACGACATGGCATTCCCGCGGCTGAACTCCTTTGCCTACTGGATCAACGTCCCCGCGGCGATTGTGCTGCTCTCCAGCTATTTCCTGGGCGGTTTCGACACCGGTTGGACCGGCTACCCGCCGCTCAGCCAGCGCGCCCCGCTGGGGATGGACATGTTCTTCCTGGGCGTCATCTTCGTTGGGTTTTCTTCGATCTTTGGGGCGCTGAACGTGATCGCCACCGCCATCCGCATGCGCGCCAAAGGCATGAGCTATTTCCGGATGCCGATCTTCGTCTGGTCGGCGCTGGCGACCGCGCTGATCGCCCTGACCGCCACCCAGTTGATCGGGCTGTCCTTCGAGATGGTGATGTTCGAACGCCTGTTTGGGATGGGCTTTTTCACCCCCGATAAGGGCGGCGACCCGATCCTTTTTCAGCACCTGTTCTGGTTCTATTCACACCCCGCCGTCTATGTGTTTGTGCTGACCGGGCTGGGCGTGATCAGCGAACTGCTGCCGGTCTTCGCCCGCAAACCGCTGTTTGGCTACCGCTGGGTGGCGCTGTCATCGTTCGGCATCGCGCTGGTGGGATTTTTCGTCTGGGCGCACCACATGTTCACCAGCGGCATGGCGTCTTACCTGCGAATCCCGTTTATGTACAGCACGCTGCTGGTGGCGGTGCCTACAGGCGTCAAATTCTTCAGTTGGGTTGCGACGATCTGGGAGGGCAAGCTCTCCTTTCAAACGCCCATGCTTTTCGTGCTGGGCGCGATCTCGATCTTTCTGTTGGGCGGGCTGAGCGGTCCGCCGAACGCAACCGTCGCCACCGACCTGCATTTGCAGGATACTTACTGGATCGTTGGGCACTTCCACGCGACCATGTTCGGCGGGTTTGTCTTTCCCTTCTTCGCCGCGATCTATTACTGGTTTCCAAAGGTCACCGGGCGCATGTACAACGAGACGCTGGGAAAACTGCATTTCTACTTGATGCTCCCGGCTTTCTACGTCCAGTCCCTGGGTCAGATGCAGATCGGCTTGCTGGGCATGCGCCGCCGCATCGCGGATTATGACCCAGCGTTGGGGATCACGGTGCAGCAACTGCTGATCACGATTGCCGCGTTTGTCATTTTCGCCTCGGTGCTGATCGCGCTGACCAACCTGATCTACAGCGCAGCGCGCGGTCCGGTTGCGGCGCGCAACCCCTGGAATTCGCGCTCCCCCGAATTCATGATCCCTTCGCCCGTGCCGGTTCATAATTATGATCAGCCCGTCATCGTGGTTGGGGAACCCTACGATTATGGGACAAACTACGCCTTTGTGAACATCGACCCGGATCGCATCGTCGCGGCTGCGCCCGCGGCAGAAGACACCGCGCCTGATCCGAGCGGCTCTTCCGCCCCAGCCTCCAGCCCGGCGGCTGACTGAACCGCTCAAAAAAGCAATGACTGAAGGAGCATTCAATATGGACGAAGAGAAGATGAAACAAGCCTATCGGGTCGGCGCAGTCACTTTGCTGCTGCTGATCGTTTTCACCATCGGTGAGTTCTTTATCGGCGCGGTGGCGTCTAGCTGGGCTGCCGTGCTGTTGATCGTGGCGAGCCTCAAAGCCTTTTTTGTCGTGCGCGATTACATGCACGTGGCGCGCGTGTTCCAGCCTGAAGACGAGGTGAATTGATGACCGCTGAAACGATTTCGATCGCCGACTATCGCCGCAAGACGAACACCAACCGCCTGGGTTTGTGGCTGTTCATCGTGTCGGACCTGTTCATGTTTGGCGGGCTGTTCATCTCCCGTTTCTATTTGCTCGGCGCGGGGGTGCGTCCCGATCTCAACCAGTACGTAGGTCTAGCGATCACGCTGATCTTGCTCGTCAGCAGCTTTTTTGCCAACCGCGGCGAGGTCGCCATGCAATACGGCGATCGCAAAACCTTCGAGCGTTCTTTCCTGATCACGATCGCCCTGGGGATCGCCTTTCTGTTCGGGGTCTTGGGCGTGGAGTGGTGGATCGCCCCCTATTGGCCCAGCGCCAGCGTCGCCTGGTCGCTGTTTTACGCCATGACCGGGTTTCACGCCTTTCACGTGCTGACCGGGGTGATTTTCATGATCATCGTGTACCGCAACGCCCGCAAAGGTCTGTACGACGCCGAGCGCCACTGGCCCGTCGAAGCCGCCGCGGTGTACTGGCATTTCATCGACGTGGTGTGGATTTTCTTCTACCCGGCGCTTTACCTGATCGGCGTTCCGCCCATCTAGGACGCGGCAGAGGGTTGATAAGGGAGCTATGTCGAAGCTTGGTTTGATCGTCGCTGGGGCAATTCTGGGCATAGCGCTCGGTCTGGGAGGAACCTATTACTACCTGGATCGGCAGTACACCTATCAGGGCGTGCTGATCAACCCGCCCGCCCACGCGCCCGATTTCCGGCTAACGGATCAGAACGGGAACCCCTATCAATTAAGCAGCCGGACAGGCAAGGTGGTGCTCATCTTCTTTGGCTACACTTATTGCCCGGACGTATGCCCGGTTACACTCTCGGAATACAAGCAAATCAAGGCAAGCCTGGGGGCGCAGTCCGCCGACGTGGATTTCGTGCTCATCACGGTCGATCCCGAACGCGACACCCCCGAGCGTCTGCGCACCTACCTGGAGAATTTTGACCCTGCTTTTATCGGTCTGTCGGGGACGGAAACCCAGCTCGAGGCGGTCTGGAGCAATTATGGGGTTTACCGCCAGCGCCAGCCAGGCGAAAGCGCCCTGGGCTATCTGGTTGACCACTCGGCGCGCATCTACGCCATCGATCCGCACGGGCAATGGCGGCTCAATTATCCGTTTGGGATGGAGCCGGAACGCGTCTCCCAGGACGTTGCCCACCTTTTGAGGGAGAAATAGGAACCGCCGGATGTCTGCCAACTCCAAGCTGCGCCCGTATCTGATTCGGTTGGCAATCGCCGCCGCCATCGCCTTGGCGTTTGCCGCGCTATTCAATGAGGCGACTTTCCTGCTGCAAAAAACGCCGGCTGAACGCGCTCCCAAGACCATTCAGATCGTAGTCCCGCCCGGAACGGCGGAGCGCATCCAGGCGGGCGAAGAAACCCCGTTTATACCGGAGGAAATGGTCTTCGTCGTCGGCGACATACTGGAGGTGATCAATCAGGATGCCGTCAGCCACCAGCTCGGACCGGTCTGGGTTCCAGCCGGCGCGACCGGCAGCCTGATGATGAACCAGGTCGAGCGGGTGCGCTATTCCTGCTCCTTCCAGAGCCAGCAGTTTCTGGGGCTGGATATTCGCCAGCCGGTCACCCTCAAGACCCGCCTGACGGGTCTGCTCATGGCTGCGCCAACGTTGACCGCTTTATTCTTCGTCTACAGCCTGGCAGCCTATCCCATCGACAAGAAGAAGGCTCCGGCAAAGGATCAAAAGGGGGTATGAGCACATTCCTGGCGCTCTTTTCCAGGCGCTGGATCCTGACTACTTTGCTGGCGCTCGCCGGCAGCGCGCTGTGCATCCGGCTGGGCATCTGGCAGCTCGACCGGCTGGAGCAGCGGCAGGCGTTCAACACCCGCGTGCAGGCGCAGCTCGACGCCCCGCCGCTCGACCTGGAGGGCGACGCGCTGCAAGCCGACCTCTACAACATGGAATACCGGGCTATTTCCGCCCGCGGACGCTTCGATTTCGAGCGCCAGATCGCGCTGCGCAACCAATACTATGGCAATGAATGGGGCGCTCACCTAGTCACCCCCTTGATTATGGAAGGTTCGGGTCAGGTCATTCTGGTCGACCGGGGCTGGATCCCCGCCGCCGACTTTGAATCGGGGGGTTGGAGACAATTCGATGAGCCGGGGCTGGTTCAGGTGAACGGCGTGCTGCGGCGACCGCAGACCAAAGCCGAGCTGGGCAGCCGGCGCGACCCCACCCCCTCCCCCGGAGACGCGCCGCTCACCGCCTGGTATTTCGTCAACCTCGAACAGATCACCGGGCAAATGCCCTACCCGCTGCTGGGGGCGTACATCCAGCAAGCGCCGCAAGCGGGCTGGGATGCGCTGCCCTACCGCACCCAGCCGGAACTGGAACTCACCGAAGGTCCGCACCTCGGTTACGCTCTGCAATGGTTCACCTTCGCCGTCATCCTGGCGGGCGGGTATCCGCTGTTCGTCCGCCATCAGATGCGGCGCCCCAAGCCGCAGCCGGGTTCGGTCAGCCCCCAAAGCAGCCCGCTGCCCGGCGCCTGAAACGCCTGTCACAAAATCAACCGGGGATCGTCCGATGAATGAAACCGCGAATAACGCGCCGGGACGCGCGGCGAAACAACTCCAATGGCTTCTGCTCGCCGCCGGCGGGCTGATATTTCTGCTGATTTCAGCCGGGGGTGTATTGAGCGCAACCGCCGGCGGGAGCGCCTGCCCGAGCTGGTCGACCTGCCTGGGGAGCGGGGCTCTGCCAACCAGCCCAAACAGCCCGATAATCTATGCGCAACGAGCGCTCGTCCTGGCGGCGCTGCCTTTCCTGCTGGGCGCAGCCTGGCTGGCGTGGAAGCATTTCCGCCACCAGCCGCGCGTGAGCCTGCCGGTCTTTGCCGCCCTGCTCTTCTTCGGCGTTCAAATCGGGCTGGGCGCGGGAATGACCTGGCTGCCCCTGTTCGAACCGCGCCGCGGCTTGAGCCTGGCGCACACGCTGCTGGCGCTCATGACTTTGGCGAGCCTCGCGTTTGCGGCGGTGAATGCGTTCTACCCCGCCGCAGCCTCGGCGAAGCTCCGCTTCAGGTCGCCGTTTGCCCGCCTGTCGCTCGCGTTGTTCCTGTCGCTGTTAGCGCTGATGGTCAGCGGCGCGGCTGTCAACGCGTTTGGCAGCCAGGCTGACTGCACGGGCTGGCTGCTGTGCGCGAACCTCGACCTCCACGGGCAGCCGCTCCAGTGGCTGCATCTGTTTCATCGCGGCTGGGTGGCTTTGAGCGCGCTTTTCGCAGCCCTGGCGCTGCTCAACGCCCGCAAGAGCGAGCGCTCTCAAACCGCGATCATTACGACCACCACCGCGGTCTTCGTCCTGTTTTTTGCCCAGGCGCTGCTGGGCGCCCGGCTCGTGCAGGGCTACCCGGCTCACCTGCTCTGGCTGCACCAATCCACGGCGGTCGCCGCCTGGGCGGCTGCGGCGGCGCTCACGGCGTTGACCGGATTGGCGGGGCGCAGCGCGGCGGACGAGCGCGCCGAGGCGCGCGCCGCGGCGGGGGGCAAAGGCTTGCTCAAAGACTTCCTGCTGCTGACCAAACCGATCGTGGTGCTCCTGCTCCTGGTGACCACCTTTGCCGGGATGGTGATCGGCGCCAGAGCCTTGCCGCCTTTTTCGCTGGCGTTTTGGACCTTGCTGGGAGGCTTCCTGGCGGCTGGCGGGTCGGGGGCGATTAATCAATACATCGACCGGGCGGACGACCTGCGGATGCAGCGCACCCAGAAGCGCCCCATCCCCGCGGGACGGCTGACGCCCGGCGAGGGGCTGGCGTTTGGCGTGGGGATTGCGCTGGCGTCGGTTTACATTCTGGTCGCGTTTGTGAACTTCCTGGCTGCCATGCTCTCCCTGGCGGGGATAATCTATTATGTCCTGTTGTACAGCGTCTTCCTGAAGAAGACCACCGTTCAAAACATCGTGATCGGCGGCGGGGCTGGCGCAATTCCACCGCTGGTGGGCTGGGCAGCGGCAACCGGCAGCCTGAACGTCCCGGCGTTGTTCCTCTTTGCAATCGTTTTTCTGTGGACGCCGCCGCACTTCTGGGCATTGGCGCTGGTGCGGCGCAAGGACTACGCGCGCGCCGGCGTGCCCATGCTGCCGGTCGTGCGCGGCGAAAAAGAAACCCGCAGCCAGATCATGCTCTATACGCTGGAACTGGTCGCGCTCACGCTGCTGCTGCCGCTCTTCGGGCTTGGCGGAAGCATCTACCTGATCGGCGCGTTCGTCTTGGGCGCCTGGCTTACGCTGGCTGCGTTTCGCGTCTGGAGGCAGGGCGGCAATAAACTGGCGTGGAAAATGTATCGCTATTCCAGCATGTACTTGATGTTCTTATTTCTGGTGTTAATGGTGGACCGGCTGATCTGAGCCTGCGGCGAGGATCAAAAAACGACCGGGCTAGCCGGTCGTTTTTTATTCCACGATCACCGTTGTGCCGTGTCCGGTGACTTCCCAATTGCGGTGGCTTTCGATCTTGTTCGGATCAAAGATCGGCGTGCTCCAGCGGAAGATCCATAACGCGTCTTCATTGCGCATGTTGATGCAGCCATGGCTCATCTGCAAGCCGTAATTGTTGTGCCAGTAAGTGCCGTGCAGCGCATACCCGCCCGGGTCGATGAAAAAGCTGGTCCAGGGGACGCCGGGCAGCGTGAACCCACCGCTGGCTTCCACTTCGTCCCCGCCGGCGACGCTGCCCATGTGTTTCGAGGGCATCTTCGAGTAGATCACAAACCTCCCCCGCGGGGTCGCGGTTGGCAGGTCGCCTTTCGTCCAGTTCCGCCCGTTGGGGATGCCGGAGGAGATGCGCGTCTCCAGCACCATTTCTTCGCCTTCGAACGCCCGCAGAGTTTGTTCGCGCAGCGCGATTTGAATGCGCTTTTTCGCCGCCGGAACGTCCGTCGCAATGGGGGCGTATTCTGCGGGGTTGAACAACCGCAGGTGCTGCGCCGGGACGTAGTAAATCTCGCTGCTGCTCAGCTCGTTGACAATTTTATACCAGGGTCCGCCATCCGGGCCTTCTTCAACAGCGGTCGCCCAATGGGTGGAGGAGTAATAAAGACGGGAGCCGCGCCAGGGCGCCCACCCGTCCCATTTGCTGTACGCGTAGGCGGTGGTGTACGGCACCGTCACTTCGCAAAGCTTGCCCGCTTCGGGGATCCAGCTTACCGGATCGTTCATGCGGATATCGACGATCTGCAGCCGGGCGCTATGCACGTAACCGCCCCAAACCCGATACCACAGGGTGTTATAGAATTTCGGAGCGTCGGGCGGGTTCAGTTCTTCATAGACCTGCAAGAGCTGGTCTCTGAAGCGGTTGCCGACGATCGGCGCCTGATCGTTCGGACGGGCGCGCACATCGACCTGTTTCACCGCCACGCGCGCCAGCTTCCCCAGGTCTTGCTCGGGCGGGCGCGGAAAATCCGGCTGGAAGGCTGCCGACCAGGAACCGCCGGTGTAGAAGATGGCTCCCAGCGCAGCCCCGCTCAGTTTCAAAAACTCCCCGCGCGAAATCGGTTTTTTCATCGTCAGGGCATTTTAATTGAAAGTACCGCAGAAATCAAGCGCCCTACCACTGAGAATGTTCGAACCGTCCCACACATTTGGGCTTGGAGAGCGCAGTCGAGGCCGCGCGGCTTGACGAAAACCTTGGGAATGTCGAATGTCGCAATGTCGCGCAGAGGGAGGCGTTCTGGGCGGCTTATGGTAAACTATACGGTTGGTGCGTTTTCCAAGCTATCAAATCTTTTTTCATCATTTTAGTCAGGAGAGAAAGACAATGGTTGACAAGAAATGGGTATATCTGTTTGACGAAGTAGAAGCGGCAGAAAAAGCCTGCGGAGGCGATTGGGAAGCAGTCCGGGCGCTGTTAGGCGGCAAAGGCGCTGGTTTGGCGGATATGACGCGCGCCAATGTGCCCGTCCCGCCCGGTTTCACAGTAACGACCGAAGCCTGCAACGCCTATCTGGAAGCCGGCGAGAAATTCCCGCCGGGGATGTGGGAGCAAGAACTGGCTGCCATGAAACAGGTGGAGAAAAAGACCGGCAAGGCGTTTGGCAACCCGCAAAACCCCCTGTTTGTTTCCTGCCGCTCGGGCGCGAAATTTTCGATGCCCGGCATGATGGACACCGTCCTCAACATCGGTCTGAACGACGAAACCGCCCAGGGTATGATCGCCAAGGGGCTGGACGAACGGTTCATCTACGATTCCTACCGCCGGCTGGTAGAGATGTTTGGCAGCGTCGTGCTTGACATTCCGGATGAGGCGTTCGAGGAACCGCTTGCCCAATATAAAGCCCAAAAAGGCTACAAGCTCGACACCGAAATGACCGCCCAGGACTGGAAAGCGATCACCGACACCTTCAAAAAAGTAGTCAAAGAACACAAAGGGTTTGAATTCTCACAGGATCCGTACGAGCAATTGCGCCTGGCAACCGAAGCGGTTTTCAAATCGTGGAACGGCAAACGGGCGGTCGATTACCGGAACGCCGCCGGCATCGCGCACGACCTGGGCACCGCCGTCAACATCGTCACGATGGTTTTCGGGAACCTGGGGTACACCTCCGGCACCGGCGTAGCGTTCACCCGCGACCCCGCCACCGGCGAGAATAAAATGTACGGCGATTACCTGATCAACGCCCAGGGTGAAGACGTCGTCGCGGGCATTCGTAACACCGAAAAGATCGAACATCTGGCAAAAGACATGCCCGAGGCTTATCGAGAATTTCTCGGCATCACGGAAAAACTCGAAAGACATTACCGTGAGATGCAGGACGTCGAGTTCACGATCGAAGAAAACAAGCTGTGGATGCTCCAAACCCGCACCGGCAAGCGCACCGCCAAAGCCGCCGTGAAGATCGCGGTCGATATGGCAAACGAAGGTCTCATTACGCGCGAAGAGGCTGTGCTGCGGGTCAGTCCCGAGAACGTCGACACGCTGCTGCACCCACAATTTGACCCCAAGGAGATCGCCCAGGCGCGCAGCGGTGGACGCGTGTACGCCAAGGGCGTGAACGCCTCCCCGGGCGCGGCGGTTGGTCAGGTGTATTTCGACGCCGATACCGCCGAGAAGATGGCGAAGGAACATCACCAGTCGGTCATCATGGTGCGCCCCTTCACCAAGCCGGACGACGTTCACGGCATGTTAGCTGCCAAAGGAATCCTGACCAGCGAAGGCGGCGCCACCTCGCACGCCGCGGTCGTGGCGCGCCAGTTCGGCGTTCCGTGCATCGTCGGCGCAGTGGAGATCCGGATCGACCTGGAGAAGCGCCAGATGGAAGCTAACGATGTGGTCGTCAAAGAAAGCGAGTGGGTCTCGGTGGACGGCACGACCGGCGAGGTGTACCTCGGTCAGATTGCGACCACCGCGCCCAAGCTGGAAGAGCAGACCGACTTGCTCACGCTGCTCTCCTGGGCAGATGAGATTTGCGCCACAGACGGCATTCGCCCCGCGCCGGCGGGCTGGCCCACCCGCGGCCTCCAGGTATGGACGAACGCCGACTACCCAGCGGACGCACGCCGGGCGCGCGCTTACGGCGCGGTCGGGATCGGTTTGTGCCGCACCGAGCACATGTTCTTCGAAACGGAGCGCCTGCCGATCGTCCAGCGCATGATCCTGGCGGAAACCTCCGAGGAGCGCACCAAAGAGCTGAACGAGCTGCTCCCCTACCAGCGCTCGGATTTCGAAGGTCTGTTCGAAGCCATGGACGGCTGCCCGGTGATCATCCGCCTGATCGACCCGCCGCTGCATGAGTTCATGCCGGACAAGGATAAGCTGTTCGAAGAAGTGATCACCATGCGGGTGAAGGGCGAAACGAAGGGCTTGGAAGCGAAGGAAGAGCTGCTGGCGACCATCGGCGCGATGCACGAGAGCAACCCGATGATGGGTCTGCGCGGCGTCCGGCTGAGCATTTACATCCCCGAGATCGTCGAAATGCAGGTGCGCGCGATCTTCGAAGCGGCGGCGAACCAGGCGAAGAAAGGCGTGGTGGTCAAACCCGAAGTGATGATCCCGCTCACCGGCACGGTCAAAGAGTTGGACTGGATCCAGCCCCGGCTCGAACGGATCGCCGCGGCTGTGATGCAGGAAAAAGGGGTGACATTCGAGTACAAGTTCGGGACGATGGTCGAGATCCCGCGTGCGTGCGTCACCGCCCGCGAGGTCGCCGAGGTGGCTGAATTCTTCTCCTTCGGCACGAACGACCTGACCCAGATGACCTTCGGTTACAGCCGGGACGACGCCGAGCGCAACTTCCTGGTTAAGTACGTGGAAGAGGGCATCCTGCCCAAGAACCCCTTCCAAACCCTGGACCGCGAAGGCGTCGGGCGGTTGATGGACATGGCGGTCAAGGACGGGCGGTCAGCCCGCCCCGACCTGGAGGTGGGGATCTGCGGCGAACACGGCGGCGATCCCGACTCGATCGAATTCTGTCACATCATCGGGAACAATTATGTGAGCTGCTCGCCGTTCCGCGTGCCTGTTGCGCGCCTGGCGGCTGCCCATGCGGCGTTGAAGCACCGCCCGGGCGGCGCAGAGATCATCGAAGACAAGTAACGCGGGGTTAAAGCAAAAAACGGGGCTGCCTCAAAAAGGGCAGCCCCGTTTTAGTTCCGCCGCAAGCCCGAGCGCTCAAGCCTCGCCCAGGCGCTCAACCCGGCCGCGCGCCAGCCACAACGGAACGACCGCGCACGCCAGGCTAAAGGCTCCGCCCAGGAGCAAGCCCAGAAGGCGCCCCACGCCGGCTGAATAATGCAGCATCGCCAGCAGGATCCCCGGACCGAGGAACAGACCCAGGCTGACCGCCTGATAAGCCGCCGTCACCAGCCCGCCCACACAGCCGGCCGCGCTTTTCTGCATCTGGCGCGGGTCTTCCCAAGCCATGTTCGCGCCCACGATGCCGAAAGTCAATTGCACGCCCGTATTCCCCGCGAGCACCAGCGTACCAATCAGCAGCGCAAAAATGAGGTCTTGAAGGTCCGGTCGGTACAACGCCCAGGTGGCGACCAAGAAGATCCAGCACGCCCCCAGCGCCGGCAGATATGCCACAAAATATTTCGCGGCGATCAACTGCTTCACGCTCAGCGGGGCGGATTTTAGCAGCCAGAAGCGCGGACCTTCTTGCGCAAACCCCATCCCCCCCAGGCGGCTCAACATCATCCAGCCTACGACGAGCGACAAAAAGATGTTGCTGTAAAGGCGCAGGTTTTGCAAAGACCCTGCGAGCCAGACCGGGGCGGTTTCTGCCGGCGCAGTAACATCCCCTGTGCCGCGCAGAAGCATCACCGCATAGATCACTCCGAAAATCAGCGGGGTGATCAGTTGCGACATATTGCGCATGTCCCGGCGCAGCGTCAGAAAGTCTTTGTGGATCAGCGCCAAGACCGGCACGGCGCTCAGCCGCTCCCCCAGGGCAAGGCGGCTCCGCCCGACCGCGGTGGTCGGGGCTTTGGGCGCGGCTTTCTTTTTGTGCGTGACTGCACGCATGTTCGCCCAGCCGGTGTAGTACAGCCTTTCGGCGGCGGTCAGGGCAACCCGAAAAACCGCCAGGCTGCCGCCCACAACCAACAGGGTGATCGCAATGCCGCTGAGCCAGCGCATCTCGCCCAGCCGGACCAGCCCCGCGCCAGCCCAGGTGAACGGCGACCAGGGGTTATTGAACCGGGTGAGCATTTGTAAGGCTTGCCGGGCTTGTTGAGGGTTCACCGCCTGCATGTTGGCGAGTTGTCCGCTCTGCGAGCACAGGATCGTGAGAATCGCGCCCACAAAGCCCAGAATCTCCGCCACCCGCCGCGCCGGAAACAACCGCACGACTGCCATAACGAGCACGCTGGCGATCCCCGCCGCCGCCAGCGCCAGGGCGAAAAGCAGCACCAGGACCGCCGGGTAAAAAAGAAAGTGATAGCCCGAGGAGAAGCCCATCCCATACAGCACTGGCAAAACGAAGAGGCAGATCAACCCAAAGTTCGGCAGAATCGCCTGCAGAAGCTTGGCGATAAACACCGACCGGATCGGAATAGGCGTGCTGAGCAGGAAGTCCATATCGCCCGCCAGGTACAGCGCCTGGAGCAGCACCCCAAAGCTTGTGAACAGGATGCCGACAAAGACCGCGCTGACGATCAGGGCGGGCAGGCTCGCGAAAAGCGGCTGCGGGTCCCCCAAAATCTCGACCAGTTCAGGCGATTGTAGAAAGCGCAGCAAGCTCCAACTCAGATACAACAAAAAGCCCAGGGCGGCGGTCACGGACAGCCCCATCAGCCCCCAGAACAGCTTTTTCTTGAGGCTGGCGCGGCGGAACGTGCGTTGAAAAATCAGCAGCCGCAGCCGCAGCAGCTTCCAGACGGCGAGCCATATACCGTTCGCCAGCAGCGCCCCCGGCGAGACGGTCACTGCAATACCTCGGCGATTTCAGCGTATTCCGCGCCCCCGGTCAGGTTCAGGAAGATGTCTTCCAGGCTGGTTTTGCCCTGGTTTGCGCCGCGCAGCTCGTCCATCGTGCCCACGGCGATCAGGCGACCTTCGTTGATGATCCCGATCCGGTCGCACATTCGTTCGGCGATTTCGAGGATGTGGGTAGAGAGGAAGATCGCCGCGCCGCGCTCCGCCATCTGGCGCAGCAGGTCTTTGATCAGCCGGGCGGAGCGCGGATCCAGACCGACGGTCGGCTCGTCCAGCACCAGCACTTTCGGGTCGTGGACGAGCGCTGCCGCCAGCGCAGTTTTTTGCTGCATCCCGTGGCTGTACGAGTCGATTGTATCATCGCCTGCCTGGGCAAGCTCGAACAGGCGCAGCAACTCATCGGTGCGGCGCCGCACCTGTTCGGGCGGCAGCCGGTACAGACTGCCGACGAAGTGCAGCAGCTCGCGCCCGCTGAGCTTAGGGTAGAGGTTAGGCTCGTCGGGGACGTAGCCGCAGAAGTTCTTCGCCAGCAGCGGCTCGGTTTGAACGTCGTAGCCCGCCACGCGCACCACGCCCGAGGTGGGCTTTAGCAAGCCCACGATCATCTTGATCGTCGTCGTTTTGCCCGCCCCGTTGGGTCCGAGAAATCCGAAGATCTCGCCCGGAGCGACCTCGAAACTGACGCCGTTCACGGCGGCTTTTTCGCCGAATTTTTTCACCAGGTCCTGGCTGAGGATGAGCGCTGAGGTAGTGTTCATATCGCCGGTTATAATACATCAATACATGCCGCTTGACAATGTACCCGCCGCCTCGACCAGGCTGGCGCCCGTGGATCAGAATTTTCCGCGCCGTCACTTGACACTCATCACCCTCACGGTTTATAATGCCCCTCGCCAACTCAGGGCTGCAAGACGCAGCCACATTCCTCGATAGCTCAATAGGCAGAGCGGGCGGCTGTTAACCGCTAGGTTCCAGGTTCGAGTCCTGGTCGAGGAGCCTAGGACATTAATGACACTGCGCACTTCGTAAGAGTGCGTTTTGTTTTCTTTAAAAAGAGGTAGAATTAATTAATTCCGATAACATCTTTATAAGAATTCTTCTCGGGGAGGTAAACAAGAAATGGAGTATATCCCTTGGATTACTACTTTAATCAGCGCTATTGGTGCATTATTAGCTTGGGCAGCCAAGATATTATGGTCCAAAGAATTTGCAGATGCAAAAAACGAAGTCATTAGAGCACGTGAAGCAGAGATAAAAACAAAAGAAGCATTTATTGATTCTCTTAAAAATGAAATCGAAATGTACCGTGATCTTACTCCCATGAAAATGCAAGAATATTTACACGCTACTAAAAATGGTCTTGAAACTTACATTGAAAAATTGAAAGCTGATCTAAATTTTGAAAGTGAAGAGATTATAAAGAAAGACAAAATGATATCAGAACTATCCAATGATAAGACAATAAGTGAAGATAAAATCAATCGGCTTATTGAAGAAAAGTCAGAACTTGAAAATAAAGTAAAGTTGCTAAACAATAATTTATCAATATATTCTGAAGCGCAAGATAGAATGACAATTATTTCTGGTACAGTAGACCAGTTTAATGCACAATTCCCCTCTAATATCTGGCCAGTATTCTCTTCTGAGCATACAGTATTTTCAACAGAAGAAACTCATAATGGATTTCCAATCACAATGAATTCTCACAAAGAAAATTCCGTTAATATTCCCGTGGAAGTAAATATTGCTAAACCTGATCATAACAAAGACAAATAATCTACTTCATATCCTTAATAATTTTTTAACTTTACTTAGTTTATAACTTTGTTTTACATTCTAACTGCGCTAAAACCTGTTTGAGTAAAGCAATTACATCCCCCTGATTTTGACCTAATGACGATTGCACCTGGCTAAACCCATCGATCCTTTTATGGACCTCATCTTCTCCGAACTGGCTATAAACCTCATCGGTAATATTCATGCTTGAATGCATAACGTTCATACTCACCGCTTTGTAATCGGCTATCGTTTTTGAATGAGCCGCTCCATATTGAATATGACCATGCCGAAACTTGTGAGGAGAGCGATAAGGCAACCCAATCCGGTCCAACCATACCCTTAAATTTTTCCTAGCTAAATCTTCTCTATGTTCGCCAATCCTCTTGCAGTCTATATCAATTTCGAATGTATTAGGCGAGAAAGGAGCAAACCAAAATCCATCTTCTGGCAGGAGCGATCTTATATAGTGATCCCAATCCCTTACCACTTCCATCAATTCGGGTATACCTAAAAGAGTAGTGATTCCACGTTTGCGGTTTTTTGTTCTAACTCCCCAGTCCGGAAATTGATAAATTACCCTTTTCTCTAAATCAACCGCCCTAATCGGTAGTGATACAAACGCCCCTATCCGGATACCTGAGAGATACCAGAAGCAGGCAGCAGCCTTTATTCTCCGTTCAACTAGAGTATCAGCTGGAGCCGCAGCAATCACCCTGATTTCATCCAATGTAACCGTCTCTCTTTTCCTTTGTGCAGTTTCCGACCGCTTAGGTTTCAAGCTATTGATCCAGCTTGGTTTTATCATCCGATAATCTGGAAAATTTTCAATGAGCCAGTTGAAGAACCGGCGAGCCGCCGCTAAAATCTTTTTGACATGCACCTGGGAGAGCCGCCGGCTATTACCGTCCCACCTGTTTTGTGATAGATAATCCGGTAATGTTGGTCTTATTCCGTACACCTTTTGAAATGATGTGCTATCAGCCCATTCAAGAATGTGACGTATATAAGTTTCTTCCACTCCCAACGAGCCGCCCGATAGCTGATCAACACTTGATCTATATTCTAAATATACTTTTGTTAGATTCCAGTTATTTCGGCTAATCATTTGATTTTCTTTTTGTGATCCACTATTCTAGTCAGCTTACGACCGCAACCCGGACAGTTAGATAGGTCATAAATCAGCCTATCTTGATGTTTCCGTTCCGGATTGACTATTTCAACGCCCTTTTTGCATGTTAGACAAAACGTTTGCCCAGGTAGTAGGTTGCGTTTTGCGTAGACTTCTTCAAACCATGCACGAAAAGATTTACCGTTAATCATAATATGCCGGTTTCTTTCCCTGATGTGTGGGCAGCCCCCAGGAACATACACCATATAAAACCGGTCTACATTCACTCCTATTTCTTCGGCTAATTCCCTTGGGGTATACATCATATCCAGCAACCTTCTCAACCTGTTACGCTGCCTACCATCTAACCTACCAGCTAATAAGATAACTACCTGATCTTCCTCGCTCATAGTTGATAATTACTCTCCTAAAGCCTTGAATATATTGCCCTCTTTCGGTCAGCTTTTTTATTGATAACATCAAACCCTTCCCCGTACTTTTCAAGACCCTCGATCATGCGTATAATGCTAGGCGATTCTTCACTAAACCTAGCCATTGCCCCCGAAAGGGTACCGCTAACAAACTTTGCATAGGCTTCAGATATTCCGTGGAATTCTTTCCCTTTACGTGATGTCGGCCAATTAATCTCATTAGCCCATTCATAAACCACCTTTTTAAGTTGTTCCCAAAATGGCGCTTCTTTCCATCTTCGATTATTGCTATCACTGTCATTAGGTATACATAGCTTTCCCCAATTCACTAAGTAGTTAAGAAGTTCTACAACCGAAAATCCGTTAAATGTATTGAAGTCTCGCTCATAGACAAACCCACCTTCATTCGGTTTTATTTCCCATTCAACCCTTGTTACTTCTCCCAAATTTTCACCCCAAACATCCCACCAGTAATCAATATCTCCCTCTTTTACCGCTTGTGCAAACTTATTATAGATGCGCAAGAAAACAGCCGATTGTCTAGACCCGATATTAATGGTTTCCAATTCACCAGATCTTGAATTGAAATAAACCGCAGACAGTTTAGACCGCCCAACCCAACCAAAACGCCAGATATTTAAATCCTGATCTTTCATAGAAACCCCTGGAAGATCGACTGCAATATCAATTCTGGTTATGTTTATTGGATAATCACCACTAATTCCTATGCCTTCTAGTAATTCCTTTACAGCTAAATGCAAATTGTTAGTATGCTGGATTATGAATTTTGGTCCTAACTGTACCCATATCCCCATTCCTTTATCTTCACCTAATTTTGCGTCAACCTGGTCAGTCAAAAATACCCTTGCATCATGCTGCCAAACACTTACTTTATAGCCTTGTGTGCCATTTCTTACAACAAAATTACCAACTGGTATACCCTCTTTGAGTCTTCTAAAATTGGCTGTTTCAGCATATCGAAACCATGCCATAAATATATCCATATTAGGATATTTCACATTCAGGTATAGGGTATCTATGCTGATCCAACTTTTCAAATTATCATCTCTTGTACATTGCACCCCCGTATTACAGGGTGGGGGTGCATAATACTTGCAGGCGTTCCGTCCTCCTCACGTGCGGGCGTTCGCCTGCAAAGAACTATTATTCCCGCTTCCATCATCAGGGTAATAATTCTCATCAATACGCTTTGCCATAACATCATTTGCTAAAAGAATAGCTCCCCTCATGAGAGCCACACGCAAAAATTCAGCTTTCCCCATACCAGATTTTCTAATCCATTTCATCATTGAATTTTTTACTGGCATAGGTATAGTGACCTGTACTCGTCCGTATACACCTCTTTTAGTAGCTATCACTTGTTCTTCCATACTTACTCCCTATTACAGATTTGTCTAGAACTCACCGCCCCCCATCCTCCTGGCAGCCTACTGACGCCGGTCTTCCATGTCAAGGGTTCCTGGCTTGCGCCGCTTCGCTCACCACCCTTGACATGGAACCTTGTGGCGTCAGTCAAACGGCTGCAGGATGAGGGGCTAAATGTGGCTGGGGAGCTGAATTTTTGGAATTTACTTGCACAAAAGCCCATAAAGTTGTAAGATTCAAAAGCAATCAAAACAATCTTATTGCATGGCATAGCATATAGTATTGTATGCTTAACCATGCATACTGTCAAGATATTGGTTTATTCAATGTTGTCCGAAACAGAAAAACCACCCAACAAACACACAAAAGCCATGGGGGAATTGATTCGAAAAGCCCGCGAAGATGCTGGCCTGACCCAAGAAGAGTTAGCAGAGAAAATAGGCCGAAAACGGCTTGCCGTATCTGAAATGGAAAATGGAAAGGTCGAAATTAGCGCATGGACTATCCCCATGCTAGCTTCTCGTTTACAAAAACCTATCTCATATTTCTTCCCCGTTTATGTTCGTTATGAAATCACTCCAGAAAAGCTCACCATACAAGAGCAAGAGGTATTAATTCAATTCCGCGAAATTGAGAAAGATCATCTTCGGGAAGTTGCGATCCAATTGATAAAAGTAATCGCAGATTTTGATCCCGAAGAAATGATATTAAATTCTATTGAAGATAATGCAATTCAAGAACAAATTGATCAGGAAACAATTGAAATATTAGAACGACGAAAAAATAAGCAAAATAAACAATAGATATTCAGGGAACAATTATTTTATGAATAAACTATTACGCAATCGGATTCTTTTATGGCTTCTTGGGATTGTATCCGGATCGGTTTTGGGATATTTATATTTTCTAATCAGTGGTCAAAGTCCTTTAGCGAAATCATTAATACTCGGAGCTATGATTGGCCTGTTGATTGCTATTTTATTACCAATTTTGCGCCCCGGTTTAATTGGCTATAAATGTAAAGAAATTCATCTAACACTTCCTCAATTTAGCGATTTGACATTCATTGTCGATGATACTAATCGTCGAGTAGCATGGTCGCTTTTCATCGAAACAATAACCAGAATATCTACTCAACCTCTCAAGGCTGAGCAAGGCTTTTTAATCGAAGCTCTAAATTCTCTTTATAGCCTATTTCAGATTACTCGTGATTTATTAAAATCTATGGAACCTTCGAAAAATATAGACAGAGACCAAACGACTGTCGAAATGTTCGCTATCTCTATGTTGAATGACGAACTTAGACCTTTTTTGTCGAAATGGCATCCTTTACTTACTAAGTTCATATCTAAAAATCCAGACAAATTAGATATTGAGTGGGAATTAAATCTTGAATGTCGTCAAGAGTTAGAACAAATAAGGCTTCGGATTAAAAATTATGCAATGGGATTTGGTGAGTTAGCAGAAGTAAAAAACCTAGAATATTTTTTCAAGCGTTAAGGAGGGCCAAATGCAATACAATTATTACGCACGAAAGAAAGAAGAACTACACAAAGTATTTATAAGCTACTACCATAAAGATGATCAATTCTATCGCGATAAATTTGAGAAGAATTTTGGTCATCTATTTATAAGTAAATCTGTGAAACCTGGGGATATTGATTCTGATCTAAGTGATGATTATATAAAAAGGTTAATCCAAGACGACTATATCTCTGATAGCTCCGTTGTTTTAGTACTCGTTGGGGCGAAAACAAAATGTCGAAAACATGTTGACTGGGAGATATCTGCAGGACTTAATAAGAAAGTAGGAGGTTATTCTGGTTTGATTGGTATTCTTCTCCCAACATTCACTTTCGACTCTGATGGCAAATCCTACTACTATAGGGATATACCCGCTCGATTAGCTGACAATATAAAAAGTGAATTTGCCGAAATATATAAATGGGATTGGGTTTGCGGTTCGGATGATAGGATAAAGAATGCTATAGAGACAGCATTCAACAATCGAGTTGATAAGAAAGAGAAAATTGATAACTCTCGAAAACAATTCGAAAATGATTTATGTTCTTAGCTGAATAATTTTCCACCGACAAATCCTCTTCATACATCATAATCCCACAATATGATTAAATGGAATGGAGTAAATATGGAGATTTATAAAAATCTAGGAGGCGATTCCGGAGTCACAGCCTACGAAATCGGGATTGAGTTTATTAAAGTTCAATTTCATGATGGTTCAATTTATCTTTATACTTACTTAAGCACAGGAAGAGAAGATATTGAACAAATGAAAAAATTAGCAATCGCTGGAGAAGGTTTGAACAGTTACATCGGCAAAGTTGTGAAGAAAAGATACGCCTCGAAACTTAGATAATTATGACCTTTTTGAATAATCTTTTCTTCAATCCCTTACATAATAATTCTAATCTGTAAATCACCCCTCAACTGGAATTGAACCTACAACCGCTAGGTTCCAGGTTCGAGTCCTGGTCGAGGAGCCTTTTTGTTTAACAAGAGACCTCAGGGGTGCTGAAAATCCACCGACCTTGACGTCTATGGTTACACTTTATGGAATACACCAAGGATAATTTTAGTAATGATGAAGCTAAAGGTTCTTACCACCCGTTTTAAGTATAGAGACAATTGAAAGCAAGAGAACGGGAGCTGCTATGATTGTCCATAATGTATGACGAGGCGGATGGCATTACCATAGGTAGACCACATGTTGCTGGAGGAGTTCCTGGTTCCGATGCGGCTCACACAACGCCAACTGGCGGACGGCATCCACGTCTCCTACCAGCGGGTGAACAATATTGTCAATGGACGGCGGGGCGTCACGCCGTCTACCGCGCCGCGCCTGGCAAAATTCTTCGGCATGTCGGCGAGTTTTTGGATGAACCTGCAATTGCGCTGGGATTTGTTTTTAGTGCAAAAACTTGGAAATTAATAGGTCAGAAGCAGCCGATCTTTTACGATTTCACCTTCAAGAGTTTTTCCATTCATCTGGAAACGCTTGAGCATTGATCGTCCAATATGAACGAATACTTCTCTTTCAAATAGACCGGTGGGAATTGGAATATCGCAAAAACGATCACCGGATTTTTTAGTACCATCAATACTCAATAAAACATAAACCCCACGACTTTTACAATCTTCGATGACTGAAAATAATTGATCTAGATTAAAATTCTGAGACCCATATAATATTGATTGGCTAAAACTATATGGGGGATCACAGTATATTACATCCCCTGAACGTGCAAGCATCATTGCTTCTTCAAAATCTATGTTCATAAACTCCGAATTTCTAGTCCTCACATGCCAAATATCAACTCTCTGAGAAAATGTGTCAGGGGATATTGGATCATGAATACCAACCGGGGTTGAGATGTACCCATCTGTTCTGAAACGTACAACTCCACCATAACATGAACGACTAATGAAGAGCAAATCTGCGGCATTAGGATTTTTGTTAAAGGAAGCCTTTACTGCTTCATAGACTTCTCTCTTATCACCCTTGTTCATTGCATCCCATCTATCACGATACCAATTTTTAAGAGTGTCTGGGGAATTTTTCAGGGTTTGGAAAATTTCAATAAGTGGTGCAAAAGAATCAGAACCAAGGGCTTTCTTTGGTGCAAGTGTTGCTAACACGCCTCCACTACCCAAGAATGGTTCATAGTAGGTGCCAAATCTATTAGGAAAAAAAGAAATTATTTCATATGCAAACCGCTGCTTATTCCCTATCCACTTAAGCAACTGAGTATTAAATACTTTCAAGCCCTCAGTCGAGTTGACGTCTCGTTCCGGCACCAAATCCAAGAATGAAGTTTGTTTGCCAATCGTTTGCATATTCTTGTACCTGTTGATGGTTGTGATACCAATATATAACACAAATGTTCGTTTCTTGCAACATATCCTTATTAGGGATATTTGGGTTTGATATATATAATTAATGGGTGTTTACTCGAAAAAGCAGATCATCGCACTATTTTTATAAGCAGGAAGAACTAGGAAAGCTATTGCAGGAGGCTAGGTTAGAAGTTGGTTTACGCCAAGTTGATCTCGCGAAACTGTTAGGAATGCCACAGTCCTATGTCTCAAAATTTGAGTCTGGTGAAAGAACCTTAACTGTTCCGGAGTTGATTTCAATCTGTAAAGCGCTAAATATCTCAACCGCCAATCTGATTAAGAAATTGGAACAGGAGTTTGATCCTAGCAAATGAAACCCGATAACCGATTTATCAATTTGGGTAAAGATTTTTGGGCAAATGTACGAACAATTAGCGAGGAATGCGGTTACACAACAAGAACTAAGAAAAACGATCCCGCAAGTGGTGAAATTAAGGTTCCGCTAATTGAAGAGATAAGACAAGCATTGACAAATCGCGGACTCGATTATTCCCACATAACAAACGACAACAATGAATTAACAAGTTTTGGTGAATTACTTGTTGCATATTATCACTTTAGGGCTGATGTACTTAATAAAACGGTTGAGAATCAATTAATGGATGTTGATAAGGCACGTAATAATTTCGAGAATCTAAGATCGACTCTTAACCCCAATTGTCCAATTCCTTTGAATAAACAAAAAGGCGAGAAAAAAGCCCCAGCTTATTTCACTGGCATGATAAATATGCTTATTGAAGCAAACTCTGCTGGTCATTCTTGTGATTATGATCCACGGAAACTAACGACTGTCACAAAGGATCGCAAGCCTCTTAGAACTCTTGCTCGTAGAGTAGATGGAGCATTTCCATCCATAGTTAATCCCGTAGCGGTTTGGGAGATTAAAGAATACTACTACACAACTACATTTGGTAGTCGTGTTGCAGATGCTGTTTATGAAACCTTACTTGATGGTATGGAATTAGAAGAACTACAGGAACATGAGGGGATCGAAGTAAAACATTACTTAATGGTGGATTCTCATTATACATGGTGGAATTGCGGTAAGTCATATCTTTGCCGAATCATAGATATGTTGCATATGGGTTACGTTGACGAGGTTTTATTTGGATATGAAATTATAGGGAGGTTGTCCTACATTGTGAAAGAGTGGGTAGAATTAGTCAAAAGAAGAAATACGTTTGGCACCGATTCAGTCAGCGAAAGTGCTCTTCAATAGCAATATGAACCGTCGGGGCCCATTAACCGCCAGATCCCAGGTTCGAGTCCGCCTGCACCTCCTTCCGAAAACATCCCCACCTCCGCCTGCGCCATGATCGGTGCGCCACGGCGGCGCACCCGGTATAAATAACTCTCCTTCTAGCCCATACACAATTGCATACCTGCCTTATTCCCTTTTTCTATCGCGACTGATAGAAAAAACCGATAGCGTTTTATGACCTCTGTCACTCGCTTTGCAGCGGGGATATTTTTATAATTGCAACAGATTGCAATTAAGCAAACCTGCAAGTAACGGGATAGTGACGATGGACACAGAAATGCTGCGTTGGGCGGAAAGACAAGCCGAGCGATATCAAATTCTCACCAACCCGCGGCGCGTGCTGATCATCCGCGCGCTGGTCGAACGGGAAATGTCGGTCGGCGAAATCGCTGCCCAGGTGGGCGTTTCCATGCAGAACACCTCGCAGCACTTGCGCTTGATGAAAGCGAGGGGCATTCTCGGCTCGCGCCGGGAAGGACAAACAATCTACTATTGGATTGCAGATCCGGCTTGGTTAACCAACCTGGGTCTTGCCTGACCCGGTAAAAATAAAAAAAGTTCACACGATAGGGAGAATAACGATGGATACAATCGATCTTTCCACAATCACTGCGGCGAAAGTTGCCGACGCCCGGGCGATGTCCTGCCCCGGTCCGCTGCTGGAAGCCAAGAAGAGCATCGGCGCCGTCAAGGTCGGCGAGGTGTTGGAAGTCTGGTCTGGAGACGCAAACACCAAGGACGACATGCCCCGCTGGTGCGAAAAAGTGGGTCATGAGTTTCTGGGCGCCCTACCTGCCGAGGGCTACGAACGGCTGTTTATACGGCGCATGAAATAAGAGGCGGCTGGGATGGATACCCGCAAACCTAAAATATTGATCCTGGCGACGCTGGCGGGCGGGTATGCCGGAGCAGACTCCACCGGGCAGGTGTTTGCCGAGTATCCTGCAAATACCTACATCCTGCCCGTGATGTGTCCGGTCCTGTTCCCGCCGGAGTTCTTTATCCGGGCGTTCGAGCGCGGCATCGATGGGATCATCCTGATGTACAGCGGCACCGACAGCCCTTACAAGGTGGAGGCAGATGGCACCGCCGACTTGATCGCGCGCACCTACGCCCTGATGAAACAGCGCGGCCTCGATATCCGCCGCTTACGCCTGGCTGCGATTTGCACCGTCTGCGTCAAACCGTTCCTGAAAGAGGTCAAGCAAATGGAAACCTTGCTGGAGGGGATCGGTTTTGTCAAGGACGAACTGGCGGCGTCAACATCCCCGGTGGCTGCCTGAGGGGCAATTTGGAGGATTGATGGAAGATAAACACGTAGATGCCCTGGTAGTTGGCGGCGGCATAGCGGGCATGCAGACCGCCCTCGATCTGGCGGATCAAGGCAACAAAGTGATCCTGATCGAGCGCGATCCGAGCATCGGCGGGAAGATGATCACGTTGAGCAAAGTTTTCCCCACCCTGGATTGCTGCAGCTGTATCACCACCCCCAAGATGTCTGCCGTAGCGCACCATCCAAACATCGAGCTGCTCACTTACTGCGAGGTGCAAACGGTAACGGAAAACAACGGTGGTTTTGCAGTCAATGCGCTCAAAAAGCCGCGCTATGTCAACGAGAAAAGCTGCACCGGCTGCCGCCAATGCGAGTTTGAATGTCCGGTCACGGTACCCAGCCATTATGACCGAAACCTGGGTTCGTTTCATGCGATCCGCGTGCCGTTCTCGACCGCGGTTCCACAGACGGCGGTGCTGGACATGGAATACTGCCTGTTGTGCGGCAAGTGTGAAAAGGCTTGCCCGGTTGACGCGGTGGATTTCACCCAAAAACCAGAATCCTTCGATATCCACACCCGGTCGATCATCCTGGCAACCGGGTTCGAAATGACCAGCCTGGAGGCTAAAAAGGAGTACGGTCGCGGGAAGCTGAAGAACGTCATCGACCCATTGATGATGGAACGCTTCCTGGCGCCTACGGGACCCTACGGGCGGGTTTTGCGCCCCGGCGACGGCAAAGAGCCCACATCCATTGCCTATGTTCAGTGTGCCGGCTCGCGCGATGAGACGCTGGGCGTGGATTACTGTTCGCGCATTTGCTGTATGTACGCAATCAAGCAGGCAATGCTGCTCAACGGCGCGCTGCCCCTGGCTGATATCACCATCTATTACATGGATATCCGCACCTTTGGCAAGGGCTACGAGCAGTTTTATCAGAACGCCCAGGCGATGGGGATCGAGTTTGTGCGCGGCAAGGTCGCCAAAATCAGCGAAGATGAGGAGCGCAATCCGGTTCTGCGCGTGGAGATGACGGAGACCGGGGAAGTCGTCGAGCGCACCCACGACCTGGTGGTGCTCTCGTTGGGCATGATCCCCGGCTATGATCCAAACCCGGTGTACCACGTGGCTCTGGGCAAAGACCAGTTCGTCCACGTGCCCTCGCCCAACAGTCAACCCTGCGTGACCGACCGTCCGGGCGTCTTTGTGACCGGCACAGCCATGGAGCCCATGGACATCGTGGATAGCATCATCACGGCGGGCGCGGCGGCGGTCACGGCTTCGGCGTATCTGCGCGAGCAAACCAATGGCGCCGGCGAGTACACGGAAGTTTCCAGTGAAAGCGAGGTGGTATATGCCTGACCAGGATCAAACCCCCGTCGAGCAGCCATCTGCCGCACAAGACAACCCGCCCGCTGAAACAGCGCCGCGCATCGGCGTTTACACCTGCTATTGCGGCGGCAACATCAGCAAAGTGGTGCAGTGCGAAAAGGTGGCAAAGGCGTTGGGGAGAATGCCGCATGTGGCAGTCTCGCGCACGAACATGTCTTTATGCTCCGACGCCGGGCAGTCGATGATCGAGCAAGATATCCGTGAGCTGGGTATCAACCGGGTGGTGATCGGCGCGTGCGCCCCCTCGCTTCACGAGCAGACCTTTCGCGGCACGGTGATCCGCGCCGGGCTGAACCCGTACCTGTATCAGCACATGGGCTTGCGCGAGCAGGATTCGTGGGTTCACCACGCTGACCCTGAAGGCGCAACCGAGAAAGCCATCCGCATGATGTCGGCGGGTGTCGCCAAAGCGCGTTTGTTGCAGCCGCTGCAAAACATCCGCCTGGAAGCCAGGAAGCACGCCCTGGTGATCGGCGGCGGGGTAGCCGGTTTGCGCGCCGCCCTTGAGATTGCGCGGCAGGGCTTGAAGGTGACGCTGGTCGAAAAAGCGCCGGTCCTGGGCGGGCGCATGGCGCAATTGGACACGCTTTTCCCCACCGATGAGCCAGCCCTGCCCCTGCTGCAGGACTTGATCAGCGACGTATCCAACCACCCGAACATCGACATTCTGGTATACGCCGAGGTGAAGGGCATATCCGGATATGTCGGCAACTTCCAGGTTGCGGTGCAGCAGCACGCCCGCGGCGTCAACGCGCTGGATGGCGAAGAGTACCTGGCAGCCTGCGATCAGGAAGTGCCCGATGAATTCAACTATGGTCTGACCCAGCGCAAGGTGATTTACCGCCCCTTCCCGGGCTGCTATCCAGAGACCCCGGTTGTGGACTGGCAGCAATACGACGGCAGCCCGATCCAGGTGGATGGTAAGCGCGTTGTGCTGCGCGACCGAGTCCGCACGATTGAGTTGAACGTTGGCGCAATCGTTCTGGCAACCGGCTTTGACCCTTACCAGCCGCGCGCCGGGGAATACGGTTACGACGAAATCCCCGAAGTGGTCACCCTGCCGCAACTGATCCGCTACATGGCGCTCCATAAGGATGAAAAGCAACTGACCTGGAACGGGCGCCCCGTCCGAGACGTGGTGCTGATCCAGTGCGTGGGCAGCCGCCAAAAAGAGGGTGTTTCAGAGCCCCAGCCCGATGGGCGGGTGAACGATTACTGCTCGCGCGTGTGCTGCACCGCCAATTTACACATGGCGAACGAGTTACACCAGCGCTACCCGGAAATAAACCTCTTCAACCTTTACCAGGACATCCGCACCTACGGGCGCGGGCAGGAGGATTATTACCGCCAGGCGATGAAAAACCAGGTGCGCTTTATCCAATATCACGGCGATGAACTGCCTGAAGTGCTGGCAGCTCCGGCAGACGCCTCGCATCCGGTTGTAGTGCGGGTAAAAGATTATCTGACCTATGGCGAAGAACTGGATGTGCCGGCGGATCTGGTGGTGCTGGCAGTGGGCATGATGCCGCGGCAGATCGACGATTTGGTGCAAATGCTAAAGGTATCGCGCGGCGTGGATCGGTTCTTATTGGAAGTGCACCCCAAGCTGCGCCCGGTGGAGACCGCTATCAACGGCGTGGTGCTGGCGGGCACAGCCCAAGGACCAATGAATATCCAAGAAGCGGTCACAGCCGCCTCGGCTGCGGCAGCCAAAGTCAGCGCTTTGCTGCGCCGCGGCTATGTCGAACTGCCGCCGTATGTGGCAGCGGTGGACCCGGCAAAGTGTGAAGGTCATGGGGCTTGCGTCCAGGTCTGCGAATACGACGGCGCGATCGCCCTGCAAACGCTGGTTGAAAACGGCAAAGAAATCCGCCGCGCGGTGGTCACGCCAGCCAATTGCTCCGGCTGCGGCGCGTGCGTGAGCGCCTGCCCAACCGGGGCGATCGACATTCAAGGCTGGACGTTGGCGCAATACGACGCCATGGTCGAGGCGATTGCGATGGATGATTTTGCTTCGATGGAGGTGAGCTAATGGATGCCAAAGAAGAGGCGCGCACCCGCACAGAATCACTCGTGAAGTTGCGCGAACAACACAAAGAGACTGTGACGCGGACACAGGATCTTCTAAAGGAGCAGAAACGCATCCAGCAGGCTGTGTGCAAGTCGGTGCGCGAGCGACCAAAGACCGTGCCTGAAATTGCATCCGAGATCGGGATGCCCACCCATGAAGTGCTGTGGTATGTCACCTCCTTCAAGAAATACGGGCTGGTGGTTGAAAACGGCATGTGTGGGGATTTCCCGCTCTATCAAAGGGCGGAGGAGAAATAAGCATGAGCGCTCAAGTCGACCCGACTTTGATCCCAGAGCTCAAACAATACGGCGCCATTAACCCCGAGGCTTGCATCAATTGCGGCAACTGCACCGCGGTTTGTCCTCTGACAACCAGCGAGCACCCGTTCCCCCGCCGCACAATCCGGTTGGTGCAAATAGGGCTGCGCGAGCGTTTGATTACCAGCATCGACCCCTGGCTGTGTTATTTCTGCGGGGATTGCTCGATCACCTGCCCGCGCGGCGCGGAGCCAGCCGAAACGATGATGGCAGCGCGCCGCTGGCTGATCGCCCAGTACGATCAGAGCGGTCAGGCAAAAAAGCTCTACACTTCGGAAAAGAAGGTTGCCCTGGCGATCCTGCGGACCGCCCTGGTGCCGTTGATTTTGCTCCTCGCCTACCACTTGCTGACGCAAGGGCGCAACATCCACACGGATCGGGTGGTGTTGAACGCTTTCGCCCCAATGCTGTGGGTCTGGGCAATCGTCCTGCTCGATTTTGCGTACCTGGGGTGGCATCTCCTCCGCAACTCCAGCGCCATGATCCGGCAGGTTCTAGGCTCTGAAGCCAATCTCGCCAGCATCCCCGTCGGGGCTTATCTTGCGGGGGCTAAAGATTTTGCGGTTCATTTCTTCTCTCAGCGTCAGTGGTGGTCGAAATGCGATCCCGAGGAACGCAAAGTGGAGTACGATCGCTGGCTCAAACACATGACGCTGATGATCGGTTATGGGATCATGCTGATCCTGATCGTGCCGCTCTTGTGGTGGTTTCAAACGGACGAGATTTACCCGCTGTACCATCCTCAACGCTGGCTGGGGTATATCGCCACGATCCTCCTGGTTTTCACGACGGTCGAGATTATCTACAGCCGGAACGCAAAAAAGGAGGAAATCCATCGCTTTTCCCACCCAAGCGATTGGCTCTTCCCGGTCTTTCTGCTGGTTGGGGCGATCACCGGCATATTGGTGCACATCTTTCGTTATATGCAGCTCCCCTGGCCCACCTATGCCACTTACACCTTTCACGTGATGGTGATGATGGCGATGCTGGATACCGAGGTGGGGATTGGTAAATGGACGCACCTGGTCTATCGACCGCTGGCGCTGTCGCTGGAGGCGATGAAGAAGAAAGCTGAAGAGTTCGCTGCCGGGCTGGCGCCCGCCGATTGACCAGTGAGCAAAATTAAACTATCTTCATGACAAAAGAAAGGAAATCGAGGATGCCGCAAAAAATGGTTGTAGTCTGCAATGGCGATGAGGCCAAAAACATCATGCCCACACTGATCTTCGCATCATCGGGTCTGGCTCTTGACTACGAGGTGCACGTCTTCTTCTGCCCCGCCGGCACCAAGTGGACGCTCAAGGATGAGTTAGAGAAGCTGGGAACGCCCAAAGGCTTGCCGAACCCGGTAGGTCTGTTCAACGACATTCTGGATCTGGGCGGCAAGGTCGTTCTGTGCGAACTGGCGTTGGAGAACAAGGGGGTCTCCCCGAGCGACCTGCGCGACAGCCGCATTCTCATCGAAAAGGCGCCCCCCTTCCTGATGGCTGCCGAGGGCGCCGCGATGACGTTCACCTTCTAAATATAATCCTCGCGTTTCAACTCACAGGTGGATGGGCATTTCATCCACCTGTGTGCTTTTTCTAGCTGGCTGCGCCGGTCATCTCCGGTTTTTGCAGCAAGTCCGCATTCGAAGGATCGTGGATGAAACTCCAGAAAGCTTCCTGGGCGCGGTTGGGCGCCTCGATTGCCCGCCGCACCATGTACACCTTTCGGCGCAGCTCCAGACCGCTGATGGGGACTTCGACCACGGTTCTTTCACGCAGCGCATGGCTGGCGGACAACCGGGAGACAAAAGAGACGCCAAACCCGGCGGCAACCGTCTCGACGATGGCTTCGGCGTTGCCCAATTCCAAGAATACCTCCAGATCTTCAAGGCGGATGTCGTGCTTGCCGAGCTCGGTCAGCAAAACGCGCCGCGTACCCGCAGTGGGCTCGCGCATGATCACCTGCGCATCCAGCAGATCTTCCGGGTCGACCGATTGGCGGTGGGACCAGGGATGATCCTTGGGCGCAATGAGGATGATCTGATCGGTAAAGAACTCCTGCGATTCGAGCCCCTCCTCGAACGCTTCGCGGCTCAAGACCCCCAGGTTGGCGTCTTCCTCGAGCAGCCGCGGGATCACATGTTCGGACGTGCAAGACAGGATCGAGATTTTCACCCAGGGATAGCGCTGGCGAAACCGCCCCGCCAACAGGGGCAGCAGATATTTGCCGGAGGTGGTGCTGCAGGCAATGCGCAGGTAACCGACAATCTTCTCCTGCAGGGAGGTCATCATCTCCTGCACCTGTTTGGATTGGTAGATCAGCTTGCGCGCCCAGGGGAGCAGCAGACGCCCTGCCTCGGTCAGGTGCAGCCCTCCCGCGGTTCTTTCAAACAGCTCCACGCCCAATTCGTTTTCCAGATCGCGGATGTGATGACTGATCGTCGGCTGGCTCAGGTGCATGCGTTTGGCGGTCGTGGAGAAATTCAAGCTTTCGGCTGAGTGCAGAAAGATCTCCAGCTTTAGTAGGTCCATAGGGCAATCCTTTCCTTACGCCGCGCTATCCCCGATAACGACGGTTCGAGGCAGCAGCAATCGCGCGCGGATTTACACTGATTATAATGAATATTCAGCGTTTATTTTATTACGAACACCTGGCGCGGGCGCTGCGCGAGCTGCGGGCGGTGCTGGAACGGAGCAGGTCGTAGGATGCAAAACGAGAAAGAGGGCGGCGAGAAGGTTATTCTAAACTCTCAGGTTTGTAAGGATTTATCCCGAAACGCCAATAAATCCCTGTTCCTGGCATATAATGATGGAGGGATTAATATTGCCATGAATGTTGCTGATTGTCCAATAATCAAGTAGAAGGGGACCCTGGAAACCAATACATCGACCGATCACCTCGTTCTTAATATCCCATAGAATCTGTCAGCGAAAACAAGGAGAATTTTCATGGAATTTACACGACGTGATTTCTTGAAGACGCTTGGATTGGGCGCTGCGGCAGCCGGGATCGGCGGCGTGGCGAAATCCAACCCAGCACAAGCCAGTGCTAGCCCCGGGCTGACTGCGGCGCCTATGCCGCGGATGATGGAAACAAACGTTTCATGGCGCCTGCAAGACGTTGATTCTACCGATCCGCTGGCTGCCAAAACCGTAAAGATCGCCGAGAACATGGAGCCAGTGATACTCCATAATGCCCAGGCTTCCAAGGTAAAGAAAAAGCTGGAGGCGCTGGAAAAGAAAACAGGCAAAAAACCAAATATCCTGATCTTCTTAATGGACAACGTTGGCTATGGCGATTTTGGCATCAACGGCGGTGGCTTGCTGGCTGGTGCGCCAACCCCAAACATAGACCGCCTGGGACGGGAAGGTCTGCACCTTCTGTCTACTTACTCGCAGCCTTCCTGCACACCCACACGGTGTACACTGCTCACCGGTCGCCTGCCGATCCGGCATGGCCAGCTTCGGCCCAGTTTTGCTGGCGAGCCCGGCGGACTTGGGTCCGAGATCACAATTGCCACGCTTCTGAGCAAGGCGGGTTACACCACCCAGGCGGTGGGCAAGTGGCACTGCGGCGAAAACGAGGAATCGCAACCCCAAAGCGTCGGCTTTGATGATTTCTATGGCTTCCTTGGCTGGTCTGGACTGTACACCGACTGGCAGGATGAAGAATTTGCCCCGGAATTCGCCTTGAACCCTGACCGGCAGGCTTTTGTCCAGACCGTGCCTTTCAATCCCCATATTGTCCATGGTGTCAAAGGAAAGGGGATCGAGAACCTCGAACAAATCACCAAAGAAGTCAGCGCTGTGCTCGATGAAAAGTTCGCCGATTATTCGGTGGACTTCATCAAGAAGATAGCCAAGAGCGACAAGCCGTTTTTCCTATATCATTGCACACGCGGCGCGCACTTTAAGAATTTTCCCAATCCCAAGTATAAGGGCAAGTCACCGGCGAAGTATCCCTTCAAGGATTGTATCGTCGAGATGGATGACATCGTGGGGCGGCTGTTTGATGCCCTGCAGGACACCGGGCAACTCGAGAACACACTGATCTTCGTCACGTCAGACAATGGCCCGCTGATGGAGGCCTGGCCCGACTCGGGCTTTACGCCGTTTCGCGGCGGTATTGGCTCCACCTGGGAAGGGGGCGTGCGCGTGCCGGCGGTTGCCTATTGGAAGGATATGATCACACCAGGTCAGGTTAGCGACGGATTGTTCGATTTCTCCGACTTTCTACCTACCATGCTTAACTTGGCGGGTTCCACAGAACAGATCCCCAAAGATCGCTTTATCGACGGTATTGACCAGACCTCCTTCCTGCTGGCAGACAAGGGGCTATCGAACCGAAAATTCGTTTACTACTGGCTGCAGGATGTTTACAGCGGGCATCGCGTGGCCGAGTACAAATTTGTGTTTGCCAATATGTCGTTTGATGAATTTGACGTCGTAAATGCCGATACTGCGACAACGCTCGAAAACTACAAGAATGGCAAACTGTTCAACCTGTACCTGGATCCCAAAGAACGGTACAGCTACATGTCCCGGCAGACCTTTATGGACGCGTTAGCCTCTGGGCCGTATCAGGAGCATATGGCTACCTACCAAAAGTATCCGCCGAAGAAACCAATCAGTAAACCGTAAGAAACAAATGACACCCTCCATTCCCATTGAGTGGGAGTGGAGGGTCTTTTTCATAGCTGGCGAAAAAACGGTTTTCCTGATAGCCCAGGAATACGTGATCAGCATGATTACGCGGTATAAAATAAAGATGGTCCACCGTGAAAATGAGAAAGCAGTTTCAAAATGCGAACACAATCCAGTAACGATACCATCGAGACCCAAGGGGCGCCTCGTTCACCCAAAACGACTCCGCTAAACCCACCGCCGAACTTTCATGTGCTCGCAAAACCAACCGGCTCAGCCTGTAACCTGGCCTGCAGCTACTGCTTCTTTCTTGCAAAGGAAGCGCTCTACCCGGACAGCCGCTTTCGCATGACGGATGAATTGCTGGAGAACTACCTCAAGCAGTATATCGAGGCACAGAGCGGAGACCGGGTCACCATCGCCTGGCAGGGAGGCGAGCCGACTCTCATGGGGCTCGATTATTTCAAACGCTCGGTGGAGATCTCCAGGAGGTATGCCAGGCTGGGGGTGCAGATCGAGCACACGATCCAGACCAATGGCATTTTGCTGAACGATGAATGGTGTACCTTCTTTCGTGAGCATCATTTCCTGGTTGGATTGAGCATCGATGGACCAGAGCAGCTACACGATGCCTATCGTGTGGACAAAGGAGGCAGACCCACATTCAAGAAAGTCTTAGCGGCGGCACGTTTGTTGCAGAAGCACCAGGTTGACTTCAACATCCTCACAACAGTCCATTCCGCCAATGCTGACCACCCGTTGGAGGTGTATCATTTTCTGCGCGATGATTTGGGTGCTCAATGGCTGCAGTTTATCCCAATCGTCGAGCGCCTCAACTCTGATGGTCGCACACTCATTCAAGAAGGGTCCACCGTTACAGACCGTTCAGTCAAACCCGAGCAGTGGGGGCGGTTTCTTGTCACGATCTTTGATGAATGGGTGCAACAGGATGTTGGCAGGATATACATCACCTTGTTCGAAGCTGCGCTGGCTTCGTGGCTGAATCTTCCGGCGTCATTATGCATCTTTGATAAGACCTGCGGTCATGCCCTGGCTATCGAGCACAATGGGGATGTGTACTCTTGTGATCATTTTGTCGAGCCGAAATATCTGCTCGGAAACATTCAAGACCGACCGCTGATCGAACTGGTCGCCTCTGAAAAACAGCGCTTTTTTGGCCTCGCAAAGCAGGATTCTTTACCAGCATATTGCCTCAACTGTAAGGTGTATTTTGCCTGTCACGGTGAATGCCCAAAGAACCGTTTTCTCTATACACCGGATGGCAAACCAGGGCTAAACTATCTGTGCGCGGGCTATAAAGCCTTCTTTACCTACATTTACCAGCCGATGGAGATCATGGCTAAACTCTATCGCTCGGGTCGTGCACCCTGGGAGATCATGCAGTTGCTCTCTGAAGAAAACGCCCGGCTGGCAGCAGCATTTGCGACCGCAAAACGCAACGATTTTTGCCCGTGTGGCAGCGGGAAGAAGTTCAAACAATGCCACGGTAGGGGAGACCAACCATAGGTACGCTCCTGTTATCGAATTTATAGGCAGCAGACATAAAGGAGTGCATTCTCCTTACCGCCTTACCGACGGCAGGAACAAAATGTTCCCGCCGATCCTGCCCAATCAAAGTTATTAGCATGACAGCCAACAATGTGCGGTTCATCTGCGCCTCCTCATTCATTCCCCGTCACCGCCGGATCAACGGCAGAAACAGCTTTGACGTAATTATCACCGGTACGTTCAACTTCGCTCCCTGCGCCAGGTAGCCGCGGTTCGCCGCTCCGCCAGCCGGAGCGCCCAAATTAGCGTTCAGAAGGTCCGCCGGGAGAAATTTTATCTGTGAACTAATCTGCATCCGTTCTGCAAGGTCGCGGGCAACAACCAACACTTCGGGGGCATCCAGACAGGTGACCCGCACGGCTGGTTCAGTCTGAGCCAGCGCCATGCTCTTTATCCCACAGCCGCAAGCGAGATCTAGGATGCGAAAAATATCGTGCATACCGGGTCTTGCACCTGCCGCCTGCCACATCTCCAGGCTTTTAGGGATGCGCCAGGTACTGTAACTCTCCAACCAGGCGTCCTGGACAAAATTCTCCCCGAGCCAGCGGGGATTGCCACTGCGAAGGGCGCCCAGAACGTTATCCCATAGCTCATGACTTGTATAGTGCAGGATCATGTCGCCTGCGTATGCCTTGCGACGGGGCAGGAGAAAAGCTTCCGCCGTTGGCGTTAGCGAATACTCGTCTCCGCTCTTATTCAGAATTTGCAGGCTGCAAAAGTAATCCAACAAAGCGCGGATCGGTTTGTGATGGCACTTAATTTCCTTCGCGACCATCTCTGGAGTCGCTGGACCTGAATCCAGAGGAGAGAACAAATCGAGTTGCAATGCCAGGCGGAGAAATTGGGGTTTAATAACACCCCAAAATAAATCTCCGATCTTATCTGGGTCTGGTGAAGGGTTTTGGTTCACGGCTGGCCTCCAACCCAGGCATACGCATCCGCGGTGAGAACGGTTTGGAAACCGAGCTTCTGGTATAGAGGAAAACCGTCAGGCGTAGCGAATAACAATGCCTGAGTATATCCGCAATCCTTACCAGCCTGCATGGCTGCCAGGGTGAGTGCCTTTCCCAAACCTTTTCCACGATAGGCGGGCAGCGTGGTGACGTGGTAAATCCCCGCCGTTTCTCGCGCGCACAACAGGGTGGAAATGGCGCACGGAACGCCATCCCAGTGGGCGATGAAATGGCGCCATTCTGATCTCGTCAATGTGTATTCCAGGTAATCCTGGAAATCAAGTTTGGCTTCTGGCGGTTCGCCAAATCCCTCCATATGCACATCCAGCCATTCGGCTTGATCACGAGATGATCGAACTTCAGAAATTACCATCTTTTCAAGAGGTGGAAGCGGGGGCAGATCATCCAGGCTTCTGGTCATCGCCGGCATGCCTTTAGCCACCCGTGTAATCCCGTTGGCTGCCAGGTACTCACCCAGTCCGGGCGTCGCGCTGGGAGGGTAATCGGCCCAGAAAAACGGCAGGTTATTTTCCCAGAAATCTGCCAGGATAGGTCCAGTAGTCTCAGCTAGTCTTTTCGATGGTATTCGCGCCCGAAGGACGCCGTTGAACCGAAATATACTTTTCCGCCCGGTGCGGAACCAGATCAGATCTTCATCTTGGTCATAAAACTGGCCTCCCAGGGATTGGGCAATGCCTTTGTAATAGGCAATGACGCCTTCTTCTACGATATGGATCGTGGTTATATCCATAGCCACACTCCTTTTATCGAATCCGCCGGCAACGGTCGTAGGGGCCACATGCGAATTCTAACGGACGATCAGTGGAAGGAACAGATATTTTGTCGTGATGACAACCGGAACACTTAACACTTCTCCTTGCGCCAGGTGCCCGCTGCTGACCGCGCCCCCGGCTGGTCTGCCGAAACGTTCCACCGAGACCATCACGTAGTAATCTTCTCCCAGCCCGGTCAGCTCCAGGTGCAGCGGATCCACCGCGGCTCCCGTGACAAACCCAAACCCGTCCGCCTCCCCAAACCAGAGGCTGCCCGGAATCTCGGTCAACACGCCCGTCGCCTGGCTGTACCCCAACCGGCGGCCCTGTCCATCCACCAGGATCGTCTCCACCGGGTCGCTGATCACCGAGATCACGTTGGCATACCCCAACCCGGCGCCCGTGGAGATATTCCCCGCCTGGTTTTTGACTTTCAGCGTGTCCAGGATGTAGCTTTGCACCGACACATCCGACATCATACTGGTATGGTCGAGACCGACCCCATAGAACAACTTCCTCTTCACCCGTCCATCTCCTACGAACTGCTCGTAACACGATTCCAGCGGTACCGTCCCATCCCCCCCGTTTGCCATCCACAGGTCTTCGTACCACTCGTCCGCCGCGCTGGCGTCGTTGGCAAGGAAATCCGTGAAGGGCAGCAGAACATCTTCCCGCGCCGTCCCGGTGCGCTCGACCACCAGGTTGGCCGTGCGTCCCAGCCCGCCACAGATCACGGTGGCGTTCACCAACTCGGCAAAGGGATTGGGATCGGCAGTCGGCGCGAGGTCCAGCCCGTTGTTCAGATCCAGCACCAGGTTGTTGCGCTGGGCCGGATCGCTGTTGATGTTGGTAAACCCTGACCCGCGATCGAGAAAATCATAGGTCGCCAGCAGCGAGCGGATGGTGGGCACATATTTCTCGATGAACAGCCGCGGGTCCGGGCTGCCGCCGGGCGAGATTGAGGCCTTGGTGATATCGTAGTCTGGACCACTGATGGTTTCGGGCAACACCGCGGTCACCTTCTGGTAGGCGCGGTTGATGATCTTGCTCAGCACCGCGCGGTAAGCGATATCTGAAATCCAGTTGTTGTGCAGCGGGTTCCAGGCCTTGGAAGCGCCGCGGTTGGGCACCCCGACCATTATGAACTGATCCACCTCGGGCAGCTTGTAGTGGTTGGCCGTATCATATTCACCCCCGTAGGCGTCGCTCTGGATGTAGGTACGCGCCACCAGCCCGCCGGTGCTGTGAGAGATGATGTTGACCGCCGGCAGCTCCCCGCCGTATGTTGTCCGGTACGCTTCGGAGGCCTTGCGCAGGTAGTAACCGAGATAGTCCACCCCATACACGAACTGATCATCGGACAGCGCCGCGGCGTTCAGCCCGGCGATGTGACCGTCGAAGGGGCCGCTGGGGGAAACCGGCCCCGGTGACAGCCGCCAGTCGTACTTGACCACGAAAAGGCTCTTGCCTTCTTCATATCCCACATTCTTCAGGGTCTGGATCACGTCGTCGTAGACGTGCGCCAGCGGGTCGATCTGCAAGTCGTCTGGGTGTACTCCGCGATGGGTCAGCCAGGTGCGGTCAAATGTCGTGCTACTCGCATAGGTTCCGGCGATGCCCGGGACGACCAATACAGGCAGCCGCGGCGTGAGCAAAAAGGCGTGTGCATGTCCGCTTATCACTCCATATCCGACGATTTGGCCGCGTTCGTTGATGGCACGCGCTTCGACCAATGCCCACCCCGAATCAGCAGGGATCAGGCCGTTGAGATCTTTCATTCCATCATTCTCCCAAAGAAAGGCGCGCCCTATCCCCGCGGCATTCGTGGAGAAGCCAACCGCCTGCCCTCTATCGTTGATATCGTAGGCGTAGCTAAAATTTCCGCCCAGGGTGCCCAGGTCTTGCATCGCGCCGTTCTCCCATACAAAAGCATGGGTTGGGAAAGGGGAAACAAGGGAAGCAAGGGATTCGCCGACCACTTGGCCGTTGTTGTTGATCGCATACGCCCCGCTGGATTCACCTGCCAAAGAGCCCAGATCCTGGAATAAGCCATTTTGCCACAGGACGGCATGAGAAACGGCAGCTGAGGGGTCGCCGAAACTTGCCGAGCCGACCATCTGTCCAGCATCGTTGATGTCGGTGGCAGAGTCATGATTGACGCCCGGGGAGGCCAGAATCTGCATCGAACCGTTTTGCCACAAGAAAGCGCGAGAAAATGCATCATCATGGAAACTGTCCGACCCCACCACTTGCCCAACGCTGTTGATGCCGCTTGCACCGCTGGAATTTCCTCCAATCGTCCCCAGGTTTTGCATTACACCATTTTGCCAGATGAAGGCGCGGTTTCCGCCACCGCTATAGTGCGACCAACCGACCACCTGCCCGGCGTCGTTGATATCGGTGGCGCTGCTCTGCGGTCCGCCCAGGGTGCCCAGATCGGTCATCGTCTCGCCATCCCAGAAGAAGGCGTGATAAATCTGAGCGTCCAACTTGGCCAGACCGACAACATGACCTTTGTTGTTGATTCCAAAAGCCTGGCTGGTGTCGCCCCCCAACGTGCCCAGGTCGGTGATAGTGTAGCGGGATCCGGCAGCCGGGGCAGCCGGGAGAGCCGGTTGAGCGCTTGCGGCTGGCGCAGATCCTCCGTACTTCTCCGCGCCCGGCGAAACCAGCAGCGTTGTTATCAGCATGATGGAGAGATATAATCGTCTCATCTTTTGTCCCTTGATTTCAAAGATGTTGTATTCCACAAAGCGCTCTATCCTTGATCATTATCAACGCCTTATCAGCGGCAGGTATAACCTTCTCTGAGCTACACCATCGTTGAGAGCCTCGAGCACCAATTGCCCGTCAATGATGGTGAGATCGTACTCAAAACCAGGCATGAGCCCGTTGATCTTCACGCTGTCGAATGTACCGGTGAGGCCATTGGTTGCCGTCAGGAAGGTGAAGGTATCGCCCTGTTTTGGGGCGTAGCCCTGGCTGAAGTTGAGCGCCAGCACACCGTCTAAAGCAGCCGAGCCAGTGACAGCCAGGCTGCCATACAGCCCCGCCTCGTTGCCAATCAAGGGAATCGATACTTGACCGGAGGGCCCGATCGTTAATGTGCCAGAAATCGCCATCGTCGCATCCGCATTCGGGGATTGTGGCGCCGCAAGGGAATTAAGCGGGTAATGCACGGTGATGCCGGGAGCCAGCGTTCCATCGTTTTGCAGGCCGAGGAACCCAACCGCCAGCGTCCCTGTGCCGGTGATCACCCCGTTGGGCGTGATATACGTCCCATTGGTCGCCACCAGTGCGTTGTTCTCCATCCACACCAAGCCACTGCCGCCCCCGCCAACTGCCCCAACCGTCAGCACGTCCAGGGCGCGCACCATCCCTCCATCCACTGTGATAGAACCGTCGCCACTCATCCCCGTCTGACCGAGCTGGATGTTCCGGCAGCGGAATAAACCGCCGTCGTCCAGCGAGACGCCGCCGTCGTAGGTGTGACCGATGACGCACAGCCCCGCCGCCGGGTCCACCACATCCAGTTGGGTCGGGTGTGCTGTGTTCGCCGCCCCCCACAGGATCGCCGCCCCTTCGCCGTCCTTGCCGATAATCAAATCGCCTTCTATGCCGCCCCGCGCCGCGTTCCACAGCGCCAGCAGGTTGGCGCTGCCCGGTCCGCCGACGAATACACTGCCCAGCACATCCATCTCAGAGGGCCCGCCAGTGGGGTGACGGCCATCCACCCGCAGTTCGCCGTTCTTGATCTGCACATCTTGGGTGACGTACAGGCTGCCGCCATCCAGCACTTCGACCGAGCCGAATTCGGTTTGTCCAACGAACAAACTGCCCAAGAGCGCCCACATAGACGGTTGATTGGTGATCGCGCTGATGCTGTTAACCGTCACTTGCGAATCTTCACTTTGGACGCCCCAACTCACATAGGCGTCGTTCGAGTTGACGCGCCCGCCGTGCTGGATCGACAGGGTACCGCTGATGCCATAGCCCACGGCGATATTGCCCGTGTCCCACAGCGACCCATCGCCGCCCACGTCGGCTGTGCCAGTTCCTGTAGGCAATAAACCGCCAAGGCGCGCTTCGGCGCTGCTCAACTGTCCGCCGGCTGTCACGAACAGGTCGCCTACGCCCTCATCGCCAATGGTCAGGCGGCCCGAACCGCTCAGACTGGTGCCGCTGCCCAGTACCTGCAACCGGGCAATGGGCGGGTTGTTGGGGTTGGCGGGCGGCTCGCCGCCGATGATCGCGTGGGAGAAAGTCGCCGCGCCGGAGTTGAAGGCGGCAGTCCCACCGTCGTTGACCTCCAAAGAAGGCTCCTCCGGCGAGTCGTACACCATATTCAGATCCAGATTGTCGAAATAGACGAAGTTTGTGGAAGAGACGATCATGCGGTCGATGGAGAAAGCAGTGGGCGCTGATACTACGGCGCTGACATCCACCGCATACTGCCCGTTCAGGTCGAAGACGACGGAATCGCCCGCGCCGGGGTTGCCCCGGGGATCCCAGTTGGTCGTCAGATGCCACGCGCCGCCGCTGGGATTCGTCCAGTGATAGGCGTTCGGTTTGAGCATAAAGGCACGCGTCTGTCCGTTGAACGTACCCTTGCCGACGATTTGCCCCTTGTTGTTGATGCCGCGCGCGTTTTGCAGAACCCAGCCCGAACCCGCGGCGATCAACGTGTTGAGGTTCTTCATCTGCCCGCTCTCCCAGAGCACGGCTTGTCCTCCCGATTCGCCGACGATCAGCCCGGCGTTGTTGATGTCCCAGCCATAGCTTCGGGTCCCCCCCAGGTCTTGCATCCCGCCGCCCTGTGCCGCGAAAGCGTGCCAGTCGCTCTCGTCTGCATTAATCAAAATGCCGACCACATCCCCATTGTCGTTGATGCCACGCGCACTGCTGTGCGCCCACCCCAGCGTGCCCAGGTCTTGCATCGAGCCGCTCCAGCGGAAGGCATGTTCACTCAAAGCAGGAAAAACGCCAACCTTCCCCCAGCCCGCTACCTGACCAGCGTCGTTGACAGCATAAGCGTAGCTGGTGTCCCCACCGGTCAGGGTACCCAAATCCGCCATGCCGCCGTTCCACAAGAAGGCATGCATCTGGTAGGCGCCGTTGATGGCCCAACCCGCCACTTGCCCCGAGTTGTTGATCGCCAGCGCGCCGCTCATGTTGCCGCCCAGCGTGCCCAGGTTCTGCATCGAGCCGTTATTCCAGCGGAAGGCGGCCGTATACCCGTTGTTGAGGTGCGAGGTTCCGGCCACTTGCCCGTTGTCGTTGACCCCGTAAGCCTCGCTCCAGCTTCCGCCCAGCGTGCCCAGATCTTGCATGACGCCGTTGTCCCACAGAAAGGCGTGATACGCAGAGCCAGCGGCATATCGGCCGGCCACTTTGCCGTTGTTGCTGATGGCGAGCGCCTCACTGCCCCCTCCCAGCGTGCCCAGGTCGGTGATGGAGTAGCGGGATCCGGCAGCCGGGGCAGCCGGGAGAGCCGGTTGAGCGCTTGCGGCTGGCGCAGATCCTCCGTACTTCTCCGCGCCCGGCGACGCCAGCAGCGTCGAAATCAACAGGATGGTGAGCCATAATCGTTTCATCTTCTCTACTCCTTGTTTCGCCGAGGGCGATCGGGTTGATCTATAGACATGGATTTCTCAATCCATCAACGTTTAGCCAACGGTAAGAAAACCTGGTATATCGGCGGACCTAATTTGGCAATGCTCCGCAGGTCTTGCACCGTGCCGTCGGCAGAAGCCCAGAAATCGCCGCCCATATATAGATCGGTTCCCATGGGCTCAAACACATGCACGGGCCAACTCAAACCGTCATTTGGCAGCCCCGACCAAGCGCCGGTCGTCGTATCGAAGCGGGCAAGGTTGTTCAGCCTTATTGCGCCATCGAACGTTCCCCCAAAAAACATTCCACCGACGTACAGATCGGTTCCAAGAACCCCGAACGCCGATGTATCGCCATTCAACCCTTTGTTTGGCAGCGCCGACCACGTGGCTGTGGCAGTGTCGAACCGGGCGATGTGGTTCAGGTCTTTCACCACGCCGTCTTGCGTTGCGTCGAACTGACCGCCGACGTACAGGTCATTCCCAATCGCCGCCAACTGACGTACGCCGCCGAACTGGTTCATTCCGCCGTGCGGCAGCGCCGACCAGGTGTCTGTCGTCGTATCGAGTTTGGCGATTTGGTTCAAGTTCGTCACCGCGTTGTCCCAGGTGTGTGAGAAAACACCGCCGACGTACAAATCAGTCCCAACCCTCACTAGCGACGAAACAAATCCGCCATACACACCCCCGTTCGGCGAGGACCAACTTGCGCCGTCAAATATGGCAAAGTTCCACATGGACGTTATCACGTTATCGGCGGTTCGACTGAAACCGCCGCCGACATACAGTTTTGTGCCGATCACTGCCAGCGCATACACTGCACCGCCACCCAAACCATTATGCGGCAGCGCCGACCACGCGCCCGTCGTTGTGTCGAACCGGGCGATGGCGTTCAGTCCTGTCACCGCGCCGTCCTTGGTTTGGGAGAAACCGCCGCCGACATACAAATCTGTCCCCATCACCGCGAAGGAATGCACGGCATTATCTAACCCATTGTGGGGCAGCGCCGACCAGGTATTGGTCTTTGTGTCGTATTTAGCGATACGGTTCAGGTTCGTCACCGCGCCGTCGTAAGTTTGAGTGAAATCACCGCCGACGTATAAATCCGTCCCTATCGCCGCGATCGCGTTTACCGTTCCATTCAGCCCTTTGTTGGACAGGGGGTACCAGGCGCTGCTGAGTGCTGCGGCTGACGGCTGTTGCTGTGGTGACAGAACGGGCCCGCGCTGAGAATCGAGCGTCACGCCCCAGCCGCGCAGATCGAGCGCGCTGTTCACCGCCACCGTCATATTCAGCGTCCCGTCGGGGTTGAGCAGCGCCGCAACAGGAACGGTTTGGGGCTGCGCGAGCGCAGGCGCGGCGCCAACCAAACCGAGCGTCAGCGCGAGCGCCAACACCAATACAGAACTAACTCTGAATGAGCGTTTCATTTTTATATCTCCTCTGATGAATGAATAGAAATTAATCGGATGGCGTTCTATCGCCCTGTTCGCGCAGCGTTTCTTCGATGCGGGCGATCAGCGAATCCCAATCCGCGCAATAGGTCACTTCCCCGCTCTGCACGTCCTGGAAACGCGCGCGCCACTCGGGCGCGCTGTCTTCATTTGATGACCAAATTCGCAGGGTGAACAAGCGGGCTTGTGGAGGGATGTTGTCCAAGCTGTCTACCCCATCTGGACCCCAAGTTGTTGGAGCAGGGCTGGCACTTCGAAGTAAATGCGCCCGCGCTTGATTTTGCCGTTCTCCAAATCGTACACGACAGCCAACGGCACGCGCACGTTTTTACCCGTGGCGGGAACGCCAGCAAATTCGCCGATGTGCTTGCCCACGAACTCGCCTTCCCAGAGCGCGTTGTTCTCGCCGAAGATCGTGACGCGCGGTTCAGCGGCGGCGTCGAAGGCGACATGATAAAAATAGTTCAACATTCCAAGTACGCCGTCGCGCCCGCGGTTTTCCTGACCGGTCGCCATGACGGTGAAGGCGACATCCTCCGTTAATGTGCTGGCGTCGCCGTGCGCTGAATCGAGATAGCGCTGCATAGTTGCTTTGGTAGTTTCGATTGACATGGTTAGACTCCTTCTAAAATAGATTGAACGACTACCCATAGTTTAAGGATGGAGCGTTTAAAAAGCGTTTCATAAAAGAAGAAACCCCGATCTCTTTGAGAAATCGGGGTTCCGCCAGCCTGATCGTGATTACAGGTAGCGGTTTTCCTTCGCCCAGTCCACGGCTGCCGTCAGCAGGGTTTCGCTCTTTGCCCGATCCCCCGCTTCGGCGGCGGCGATCGCAGACGCGAGCAGATCATCCCCCGCTTGCGCAAAGATCTGCTGTCCGGGCGCTTTGAGCTGCCGCGCATACCCGAGCCCCTCGTCGAACTGCAGCGATCGAAGAGCGAGGTCAATCAAAGTCCATAAACCGAACCAGCGCAGGGGATAGAACACCCCCCAACCCTCCAGCGCCTGAAGGCTGAGCGCTTTAGCTTGCTGGAAATCGTTTCTCTTCCAGGCAACCCAGCCGAGATTGGCGCGGGCGCAGGCAACATAACTGTGCGCGTTCTCCCGGACACAAAGCGCGAGGGCGTGCTCGGAATAGGATTGGCAAGCCTCCAGATCTCCCCCGCGCCGGTGAGTTGTCGCCAGATAGGTCAGGCACATGATTTGCTGTTCGATGTGACCGATCTGGACGGCAAGGCTCAAGGCTTCATTTAGAAATTGAATCGCCGTTTCCAAATTCCCAGCCAAGAATTGGCAAAATCCGTGACCAAAAATCGACCGGGTGAGCAATTCGGGGTGCCCTATCTGCCGACTTGTTTGCAAAGCCAGGATCGAATACTGCAAACCAGCGTCATTTATTCGATAGCTGTCGCGCCTTAAGAGCATCGATTGCATCAGGTGATAATATTCGCCCAGTTTGTCCAGCTCTCCAAGCCTTTGCACTACCGGGAAGATTTCGTTCAGGGTGGATTGCATGCCTTGCGCGTCGGAACAGTTATAAGACACCCAAGCCTCGGTGATCTGAATCTCCAGCCAGGCATGCCACCAATCCAGCTCGCTTTCCACCGGCGGATCGCCCAGGATTTCCTCCGCCTGGTCGACAAACCCCACCAGGGCTTCGCAATCGTTTTGGTTCGAAGCGACTTTGGCAAGTTTGCCATACAAGCGCGCCCGGGTGAGGCTTTCGCTCGCGGCGGTCTGAGCGAGAGCCTCTGAATATTCGGTCATCGCCTGAACGAAATCGCCCAGCACCTTATACAGGTCGCCCAGCAATTCATAGGTTTCGAGCGCAAATTGTGTTCGGGCGCTGCCTTTGTTCCCCGGCGTTTCCGTGAACAAAACCAGCGCACGTTTCAGGTGCGAGATGGCGTCTCGGTTGGCAAACACGCGCTGCGCCGCGTCAGCCGCTTTGCGATATTGTTCGATTGCCTGGGGATATTGACCCGCCTTTTCGAAATGCCCGGCGACGATGGCGTTTTCAACCTCCCAGCCCCCTTCCGCCTCTGCCAGCATGGCTTCGGCGATTTTGCGATGACAGAGCCAGCGCCGCGCGGCGGTCAACGTTTCATAGGCGGCTTCCAGCAATTTCCCGTGCGAGAACTGGTAGGTCTCCCCCTGAACCTTAAGGATGCGGCGCGACCACAACTCGTCTAAAGCCTGCACGAGCGTGTACTCATCCATCTGGCTGGAGTTCTTCAACAGGCGATAATTGAATTCGCGCCCAATTGCTGCCGCGCTGCCAACCAGATCGCGCGCCGGGGCTGAAAGCTGGTTCAAGCGACGCGCCAGCACCGAGCGCAAACTCTGTGGCAGCCGCGCCGCGTCCGGCGCTTCGCCGCTGCGCAGCAACTCAACGAAGAAAAAGGGGTTGCCTTCGGACTCGGCGCTTAGCTCAGCCTGCTGCTGCGCGTCCAACTCCACGCTGGACAGGTCGCGCGCCAACTGCGCCAGATCCAAATTATCCAGCGGCGCAAGCTCCATTTCGATGCCCATTTCTTTCGATTGCAGATCCAGCCGCAATTGATTCAGGGGGTGCTGCGCCTCCAGCTCCTCGATGCGCGCGGTTGCCAGGATCATCAGCGGGGCGTTCGCATCGAAGCGCAGTAAGTAATGAACAAACTCCAGCGTCTCGTGATCGCTCCATTGCGCGTCGTCGAGAACCAGCAAACGCGGCGCGCCCGTCCCCAGCAGCCCCCGCGCCAGCGCTTCGAACAAACGCTGGCGCTGCCATTGCCCGCCTCCGCTTGCCTCCGTTTCCTGCGCCTCTTGTTCGGGCAGAAGGCGCCCAAGCTCCTTCTTCCAAAGCGGCGCGAGGCTCGCCTGCTCCTCGCGCAACCCGGGCGCTTTCAGCCAGGCGACTGCGGGCGCGTAGGGCAGGTTGCCTTCCGCAGGGTAACATTGCGCCTCGGCTGCGCGAATTCCTTGACGGCGCACCCACTGCGTCAGTTCATTCGCAAGGCGCGTCTTACCGACGCCCACCTCGCCGAGGATCAAGACGAACGTGGAGCAGCCTTTTGCAGCAGACTGCCAGGCGCTGCGCAACCGACCCCATTCAGCCTTCCGCCCGATGAGCCTGCGTCCCTCGGGGGTTGGCTCGCTGTCCGCCAGGCTGGATTGGATCAACTGCCGGTGCAGCGCTTTGGTCTCTGCCACCGGCTCCACGCCGAGTTCGCGCATCAAGACCGTGGAACAGGTATGAAACATCTGCAGCGCGCCCGCCCGGTCGTTATTCAAGGCGTGCAAACGCATGGCTTGTTGATAGGCGGCTTCGTTCAGCGGATCGTTCCGGATCAAGTTGTTGATGGCTTCGATAGCTTCCGCATATTGGCGGTGGTCCTCGTACAGTTTCGCCAACTGGATCAATGCGCCCAGAAACGCGCTGTGCAATTCTTCGCGTTGCAGGAGGACCCAATCTTCGTAAAAACCCGGCAAGAGCTCGCCGTGATAAAGGCTCACCGCCTCCCGCAGCTCGCGCAGGCGGCTCGCATCGTCTTTTTGGCGCTTCGCCCGCGCCAGCGTGGACGTGAATTGAAGCGCGTCCACCGCAAGCGCGGCTTCGCTCCGCCGGCGAATGGACTGCCCATCGAGGTCAAAGAAAGCCTCGATTTCAGGGAACACCCGTTTCAGTTGATGAATGAGGTTGCGCAGGTTGGCGCGCGCCTGTTCTTCGCTGGTGTCGGGCCAGAAGAGATATGCCAATTGTTTGCGCGAGGGGGGCGCTTCGAGGTGGAGGAACAGATAGGCAAGCAAAAGCACCAGGCGTTCGGATTGGATGGCGCAGATTCCACCTCCCGCCCTATGCAAACGAAAACCGCCCAGCAATTGGATCGCTAACAATGCTGTTCCCTGCCTTTGCGCTGAAATTATACTGTTACGCTCCGCTTTTTGGGTAGGAGAATTTTGTCACAAAGCCGAGTTTTAAATCGTTGGAGAGGGATGAAGGATCAGCCTGACAACAGATCAGCCGAGGTGAAGAAGCATTCGTCCTGGTCAATGAGGCTGAGCGAAACGGAGGTCCGGCAATCCTTATTACGCCGGACGGGCGCGATCTCCAGTTAGCGAACGGAGCGGTCTAAAACGGTTTTACCGCGCTCCTCCAGCGCGAACGCTTCGAGCGCCCTGGCAATCGGGGGGCGTAACGCTGTCATACTGGAGGCTGACCCTGGCAGCCTTTCGAGCGCCGGCGGCGTTCAACCCTCGCCGCGCTTCAACCACAGGAACTGGTATGGCTGCATAGCGATCTGCAGTTCATTATCTTCGGACGGATGCCACGCATCGCCGGAGAAAACATCGGTAAATACACGCGCCGCATCCGCGGCGATATTCAACGTGACGCTCTGCGCCTGGTGCGAGAGGTTGTTTAGAATGAGCATCTGCTCTCGCTGGTAGGTGCGCCAATATGCAGCAACGGCGGGCGAGTGGCTCTCTGCCCAGGCAAAATCGCCCCACCCCAGCACCAGATTGGCTTTGCGCAGAGCGATCATGCGGCGCAGCGTATTCCATAACGAACCTGGATCATGGCGTTGGTCGGCAACGTTGACCTGCTGCGGTCCGAACGGAGCAATCGAATTTACCGGCGTGTACAACCTCTGCGGCGGCGCGCTGGAAAAACCGGCGTTTGCCCCCGAGTCCCACTGCATGGGGGTGCGTACTCCGTTGCGGTCGGGCAGTTCGATGTTATCCCCCATGCCGATTTCATCGCCGTAATAGATGATCGCCGAGCCGGGCAAGGTGAAAAGCAGCGAGTTCGCCAGTTCGATCTTGCGGCGGTCGTTATCCAGCAGCGGCGCCAGGCGGCGGCGGATGCCTAGGTTCAGCCGCATGCGATCCTGCGGAGCATATTGGCGCCACATCCACTGCCGCTCTTCTTCGGTGACCATTTCCAGCGTCAACTCGTCGTGGTTGCGCAAAAAAATTGCCCACTGGCAGCTATCCGGGATAGGCGGGGTGCGGTCCAGAATCCAGACCAAGTCCTCTTTGCTCTCCTTCTTCAATGCCATATAGATGCGCGGCATAACCGGAAAGTGAAAGCCCATCTGGAATTCGTCGCCGTCGCCAAAGTATGGGCGCACATCCACGGGCCACTGGTTGGCTTCGCACAGCAGAATTCTGCCCGGATAGTGCGCGTCGATGAATTGGCGCAGGCGCTTCAAGTAGGCGTGCGTCTCGGGCAGGTTTTCACAGTTGGTGCCGGTGCGCTCGAACAGATAAGGCACCGCGTCCGCCCGGAAGCCGTCGATACCCATGTCCAGCCAGAATCGAACGACGTTGAGCATCTCTTCCTGAACCGCCGGGGTGTCGAAGTTGAGATCCGGTTGGGACGCATAAAACCGGTGCCAGTAGAACTGTCCGGCGTGCGCGTCCCAGGTCCAGTTGGATTTTTCGGTATCGATAAAGATAATGCGCGCCTCTTGGTACTTCTGGTCGGTGTCGCTCCACACGTAGTAATCCCGGTAGGGCGAAGCGCGGTCCGAGCGGGCAGCCTGAAACCAGGGGTGTTGGTCGGAGGTGTGGTTCAGCACCAGGTCGGTGATCAGACGCATGTCGCGGGCGTGCGCCTCCTCTATCAGGAATTTGAGATCCTCCAAACTGCCGTAGGTTTCCAGCACGCTGTAATAGTCGGCGATGTCGTAACCGTCGTCTTTCAGCGGAGAGGGATAGATGGGCAGCAGCCACAGGCAGTCGATGCCCAGCGCTTGCAGGTAATCCAGCTTCTGAGCTAAGCCGCGCAGATCGCCGTGCCCATCCCCGTTGCTGTCAAAAAAGGCGCGCACGTAGACTTCGTAGAATATTGCGTTCTTATACCAGAGCGGATCTTTCATCCTTTCACCGCGCCCGCCGTCAAACCGCGCACAAAGTAACGCTGGAAGGCAAAGAACACCAGCATGGGGATAATGAACGAAAGAAAAGCTGCGCCGGTGAGAATGTGCCAGTTACCCCCCCTGGGATCGATCAGGTTGGTGATCTGTACGGTGAGAACCGGCTGGGTGGTCAGGAAGATTTTCGCCACCAAGAAATCATTCCACAGCCACAGGAACTGGAAGATCCCCAGCGCGGCGATCGCCGGCAGCGCCAGAGGCAGCGCCATATTCCAAAAGCTTATCCAGTGGTTTGCGCCGTCGATGTAGGCGGACTCGAACAACTCGCGCGGCAGTCCGCGCAGGAAATTGGACATCAAGAAGATGGCGTAAGGCAGCCCAAAAGCGGTGTGGAACAGCCAAATGCCGTAAAAAGTGCTCTGCATCCCCAGTTGAGCGTACAGGCGGGCGATGGGGACCAGGGTCATTTGCAGCGGAACGATCTGCAAGCCCACCAAAATGATAAAGAGGAGCTGCCGACCCTTGAAATCCATCCAGGTGAAGGCGTACGCGGCAAACGCCGCCAGCAGGATCGGCAGGATCGTCGCCGGCACCGCCACCATGATCGTGTTCAATAGGGCGCGCCCCATCCCTTCAGGGTTCAGCAGGTCGCTCGAATTGCATTGGAATTTAGCCAGGGCGCTGGCTACACCTTGCTGGCAGTCGGTCAGGTAGTCTTGCGTGCCTTTATAGCCCACCAGAGCGTCGGCATAATTGCGCAGCGTGAATCTTTCTTTTGCCGTCCCGCCGCTGGAAAGACTCCTCATATAATCCAAGATCTTAGAAAGCGTATCCAGGGCTTTATTGGGATTGGAAGGCAAGGCAGGGTCGCTCAGATGAGGCTTCCCATCGATATCTTTGCGCAGCGCGGTCAGCAAGCGGTTGGAGCGCGGGTAGTCTACCAGAAGCTCCGGGCTGCTCAGGTCAGCCGCGCTGATCTCTTTGCCGTCTGCCCCATGACATGAGGCGCAGTAAGTATCATATTCAGTCTCTCCGACCACCTGGCGGGGTTGGAATACCGTCCACCAGCCGCTGGTGCGCACATCTTCTCTGGGGCGAAAGGAGGTGACGAATAATCCCAAAGTGGGCACAATCCATAGCAGGCAGAGCAAGATCAGCGCGGCGTGGATTGGTATATTGCTAAAGATGCGATTGAGGCTGGAGAACGGTTTCATCGCATAGCCTCCTCTTCTCGAAAGCGGCGCATGTTATAATACATGACCGGGATGGTGAGCACCACCAAGAGAACTGCAATTGCGGTGGATCTGCCCAGGTCGGTCACAATCAGCTTGAACATCCGGTTGGCGATCACCTCGGTGCCGAAATTTCCGCCCGTCATGACGAAGACGATGTCGAAGATCTTGAGGATGTTGATCACCATCGTCGTGGTAACCACCAGGATCGTGGGCCAGATCATTGGCACGGTGATGTTCCGAAAGGTTTGCCAGCCATTGGCGCCATCCACGTGGGCGGCTTCGATGATTTCAACAGACAGCCCCTTAATCGCGGCGGAGAGGATGGTCATGCAAAAACCCGCCCACAGCCAGGTACCCACCGCCATCAGCGCCAGGTTGTTGACGGCGGGGTTGCTCAGCCAGGCAACCGGCTGTAACCCCAGCCCCACCAGGATGGCGTTCAGCAATCCGGTCTGCGCGCCGCCGCCGCTTTCGATGTTGTACATGAAACGCCAGATGATGCCCGCGCCGATGAAGGAGATCGCCATCGGCATAAAGATGACCGCCTTCGCCAGGCTTTCGTACCGAACGCGGTCCGCCAAAATCGCCACCACCAAGCCTAACGCCACCGTGACAGGCACCATGAGCAAGAGCCAGAGCGCATTATTGCGCAACGCGGTGAGCATCTCCGGGTTGGTCAGCGCGTAACGATAGTTCTCGAATATGCCCCAGCACGGGTTGCCCGGCAGACAGCTGCTGGCGGCGGTGCCTGTTCCATACCGGTTCGTGAAACTCAAACGCACCGTTTCGATCATCGGATATACGATGAAGATCGTAATCACCGCCATCGCTGGCAGCAGGTACAGGAAAGGCGCTATACGCCCTTGCTTCATGATTGTCGGCACCATGAGATTTCCTCCAGTCGAGAAGCTTATCAGGCAATAAGATGGATTTTCTGGCGGGTAACCCGCCAGAAAATCCACAGTTCCTGTTGCGTAGCTTACTGCTTCAGCGCTTCGGCTTGCGCGGCTGCGGCAGCAGCGAGGGCTTTCGGAATGTCCTCACCCTGAACCGCGGCGATGATCGCCTTCCACTCCGCTTCGCCGAACGGCGCCGGGATGGTGTCGCCCAGGTCTGGCGTGAAACCAGAAGCGTTCGCTAACGCCTCGGCTTTCTTAGAAAGCTGAGCGTCGGTGTATTTGCCCACAGCATTCTTGTTCGGCGAGAGATCAAACCCCGTCTCCGCCCACACCTGCGCCCCATATGCACTGGTCAGGTAGGTCACCAGCGCTTTGACCGCCGGCGTGTCCGAGAACGCCATCATGTAGTCCGCTCCGCCCTGCATCCCCTTCGCGCCAGGAAAGGCAAAGAAGTCAAAGTCCGTGCCGTATTGCAGCGAAGGATACTGCTTGACGATCTCCCCACCGGCAAAGCCCGACTGCTTCACCATCATCGCTTCCGGCGGATCGGAGAACACTTTGTAGATCGCATCCAGAAACGGCGTGTTCACCGTCCCCTCCGCTCCTCCTACCGTGTACTTCGGATCCGCAGCCCATTTGACATACGTCTGGTAAGCTTCCACTACCCCCGCATCATCGTACGGGATCGAGCCGTCGATCAGCCCCATCACGTAATCCGGTCCCTGCTGCGTCAACAGCAAGTCTTGAATAAAGTCGGACCCGGTCCAACCCGTCGCAGCATCCGACCCAAATCCCATGCTCCACGGGATGTTTCCATCCGCTGCCATCCGGTCAACCAGGCTGTCCAACTCATCGAACGTCGCCGGTACGCTGTACCCAAACGTCTCGAATTGCACCGGCGAGTACCAGATGATCGACTTGATGTCCGCCTTCACCGGCGCCGCCAGCCACTGCCCCCCAGTCGTCCCCAAAGCCTGCCAGAACGACGCATAGCTGCCCGCATCCGCTCCCAGCGATCCCAGGTCCTTGAGCTGAGCCGTGTAAAGCGTCATCGGCGCTGTGGTGGGCCAGAACAACACGTCCGGCGGCGTGGATTTGGCTTTGGTGTCGAGCACCGCCGCATCCCGCGTGGACTCAGCCACGATTTGCACGCCGCACGCATCGATGAACGGCTTGAAGATCGCATTGATCTTCTCCTCCTCCGCCCCAGACCATTGGTACATCACGTTGAGCTGATCTCCCGCGGCTGCCCCCATGCAGTCGATCACCGGCGCAAGCGCCTGTGTCTCCGCGGGAGCTTCTGTCGCAACAGGGGCTTGCGTCTCTGCGGGCGCTTCCGTCGTGACGGGCGCCTGGGTGGGGGCGGGTGTCGCCGGAGCGCCGCAGGCTGCCAGCGTCATGGCAAAGATCACCAGGACGCTGATTATCAACCAAATTTTATTCTTGTTCTTCATGATCTTCTACCTCCATAGTAGAGATTACGGTTATGAAACTACGGCTTAATCGGGACTGGAAATTAATTATTCGCTACGACCTCCTTTCAAAAAAGTTGAGGATTATAGCGATGCCGGCGTGATGTTCCCTCAATTGGCGGTTATTGATCTATTGGTGCGGCGCGTATCCGTGTAATTTGGCGCCGCAAGAATCGCGCACCACTAGTTCGGTGCCCAAGATGATTTGCTTCTGTTCGGGCTGCTCGCCTTGTAGGAGGCGGAATAACAGATCCGTTGCTATACGCGCCAGTTCGATGGCAGGCAGCCGGATCGTGGTGAGCGGCGGGCTGATGAAGCGCGAGAAAGGCAGATCGTCCAAACCTACCAGAGCCATGTCCTCCGGGATGCGTAAACCATGCTCGCGGGTCGCGGCGATCGCGCCGTAAGCAACCAGGTCGCTGGCAACAAAAGCGGCGCTGAAATCAGAGCCGCTTTCTAAAAGATTATTCATCTGTTCGTAACCGCTTTCTGGATCAAACTCAGCAAAACGAACCAGTGGCGGATCGAAGGGGACGCCGGCGGTTTCGAGCGCCTGGCGGTATCCGGATAAACGGTCGTTAGCAGCTGTGTAACTCAGCGGGGCGTTTGTAATGCAGGCGATCCGGCGATGCCCCAAATTTAGCAAATGCGTCGCAGCATTGTGCGCTGCAGCCCGGTTGTCCACGTCCACGCTATAAAACTGGCTGCCAGGCAGTTGACCCAATAGCACGGTCGGAAAATCGACATCTAACAGGGCATTCAACGATTCATCGTTGGAGCGCGGCCCCGAGAGGATGATGCCATCAATCCGCTTGGCTCTCATCAAATGTAAATAGGTCTCTTCTTGATGCTCGGGGTCAATGATGTCGATCAACAAGCGCATGCCCGCTTTGTGCACGCTTTTTATCAACCCATCCAGAGTTTGGGTCAAAAAAATGTCCGATGCAATTTGGTCTGGGGTGCGGATGAGGACCAAGCCAATGACTTGCGATTGGCGGCTGGCTAACGCCTGTGCGGCGGCGTCGGGCACGTAATTCAGTTCTTCGGCAGCCTGCAAAACGCGTTGCCGGGTTGTGTCGCTGATTTGAATCCCCGGAACGTTGTTTAAGACCAGCGAAACCGTGGTGCGCGATACGCCCGCACGATCGGCTACGTCCTGACTGGTCACCCGATTGACTGCCACGCTGTTCCTCTCCCGATTCCACCTGACTAACACGCGTTAGTAACGCGTGTTAGTAATATAGCAAATTAATCACCCGTTGTCAATAAGCAAACTGCGGGTGGTATTTACAACCCCATTTTTACGCGCGCTTTGTTGGGTATAATCGTGGTTGCAACCCCCAACCTGGGATCGACGCACATGGCTGATTTGAACGCTGCAACAGACGACCAGCTCGTCGCCGTGCTGGATGTGGAAACCACCGGTCTCTTTCCGAGATCTGACCGGGTGTGCGAGGTGGGAATCGTGCTGGGGAAGGGCGACGAGGTGCTGGATACCTACCAGACGCTGGTCAACCCGCTGCGCCCGATCTCACTCGGGGCGGCGCGCGTCAACGGGCTGAGCGATCTGGATGTCTGCGACGCGCCCACGTTCGGCGAGATCGCCGGGGAGGTGCTGGCGCGGGTCGACGGGCGGCTGCTGGTCTGTCACAACGCTCCGTTCGATCTGAGCTTCTTAAAAGCCGAGTTTTACCGCGCCGGACTGTCCTGGCAGCCCGCCGGCGTGATCGACACACTCGAGATCGCCCGCCGGCGTTTTCGCTTTGCATCCAACAGCCTGGAGGCTTTGACCGCCCGCCTGGGGATACGCAACCCGCAGGCTCACCGCGCCTTAGGCGACGCGCTTGCCACTTTTCAAGTGCTTCGGATGCTCTACCGCCAGCTCCCGGGCGGCGCCCGCCTGGAATCGTTCGCCAGCAGCTACTCCCCTGCCGCGTCATTTGAAACCGAGGCTGACCTGCCCCCGGAGTTGCAGCAAGCGCTCTCCAACGGCGGCACCGCGCTGATCACCTACGAGGACGCCCAAGGTGAACGGACCTTCCGGCGCATCTCCCCCCGTGGAGTGGCAACGCAGAACGGCATAACCTACCTGGTCGCCTTTTGCCACCTGCGCCAGGAGGAGCGCCTTTTCCGGTTAGATCGTATCGTTGAAATCGAGATCGAAGCCGGCTGAATCAACTGCCGGGCTGCGCCGCGTTCAAGCGGTAGTGCGCGCTCCATAGCATCCAGCGGGTCAATCCCAGCCGCCCGAACAGGCGCAGCGAACGCAGTTTGGGAAGGCGCTGATCGAAATAGGTCCACTCTGCGAGCAGTTCGATCCCCCTGCCCCAACTTTCCATCTCACGGCTGTTTTCCAAACCGAAGTGATAGACGGTGTTCTCCCCCAACCCGGTGACCTGGCGCAGAAACCAGTTCGCCAGCGGGGTGAAAGGCAGTCTCAGCCAGCGGCGGTTGAACACTTCGCATAACAGCTCGCAGCCCGGAAAGCGCCGCTGGAGCGTCCCGATAAAATCCCTGACCCGTCCGGCGTCCATGTAGATAAAAACGCCTTCGGAGAGGAAGAGGATCGAGCGCGGGTTGGTCTGCTCCAGGCGCTTCATCCAGTCGTAATCGAAAACCGATTGTGGGATCATCCGGTAGCGCTGGTTTTGCGCGAGAAATTGGCGCTTGAACGCGATCATCTCGGGCAGGTCGAGGTCGAAGTAAATCACGCGCCCGTCGTCGATGCGCATGAAGCGGGTGTCCAGCCCGCAGCCGAGGTTGACCAGCACGCCGCCTGGATTGTCGCGCATGAACCCCTGGGCGACCCGGTCATAATAACTGCTGCGCAATGCGACGTGGCGATACACGACCGGCGCCAGCCGGTCTCTGGCGAGGGCGCGCTTCAATCGGTCCGGTGAGCCCGCCAGGATGGGACGCAGGCGTTCACAGATGGCGACCGCGTAGTCGTCGCGCACGATCGGTTCGGGTGAGCGGCTCTCAATCGCCCGGCTGAAAAGCGTCACGAGCGCCATCACCGGGATGTGCGCGAGCCCGGCGGCAATTTCATCCTGTGTGGGGAGGCGTTCTGTATCCAAGCTAGTCAGCAATATGTGCCTAAAATAACCGATGGAAATATTGTACCCGATGTCGGGCGGGCTTGCTGGATTGTCAGTTTTCCCTGCAAAATTTCTGTTCAAGGGTCAAGATTCTAGGATATACTTCTTTATATAATCTGCCACCAGCGAGGTTACCATGACTAAGATCGAATTCACCCGTAACTTCTCCGACCTGAGCACCGACCAGGGGTTCCAGTTCGAGTTTTACTGCGACCGCTGCGGTTCGGGGTTCCGCACCCATTTTCAGCCATCGGCGATCAGCACCGTCACCGGCGCGCTGGACGCAGCCAGCAGCCTGTTTGGCGGCGTGCTCGGACGGGCTGCCGACCTGAGCGAGCGGGCGCGCTCCGCCACCTGGGAGAAGGCTCACGACGACGCGTTCGAACGCGCCACCCAAGAACTGAAGCCCGATTTCATCCAGTGCCCGCGCTGCTCCTCCTGGGTTTGCCGCAAGAGCTGCTGGAACACGGCGAAGGGGCTGTGCAAAGGATGCGCGCCCGATCTGGGGGTCGAAATGGCGGCTGCGCAATCCAGCCGCACGGTTGAAGAGATCTGGGCGCATTCACAAATGGCAGAGGAAGACCGGGAGATGCTGACCGAGAAGAGCTGGCGGGCAGGGGTCCGGGCTGCCTGTCCGAGCTGCAATGCGCCTCTGCCGTCCAACGTGAAATTCTGCCCGGAGTGCGGCGCCAAGATCCAAGCCAAGGCATTTTGCGGCGAGTGCGGCGCGGAGATTCCACCCAACGTGAAGTTCTGCCCGGAGTGCGGCGCAAAAACTGCGCAAGCGAACACCTGAACGCGACGCGCCACTTTCAGCGCAATTTCTGTCACATTGAATCACTGCAGTTCAACGGGGCAAATTCTGATATACTGCGCCGATTGGTGCGATCAATCCGGGGATCGGTCAGATCGCCAAAGTGCTTCGTAGTGACTAGCAAAACGGTTTCGTCCATTGCTGATCCACCTCGGTCATTCATGGATTGAGGATAAGGCAGTTCGCCAGTTTTCGTCTAGTAATAATCAGATGTGTTTACCCTAGTCGCCAAGGCTGATGACTAAACAAGTCGGGAATTTGGTTCTATTATTGATGGTTTATGCTCTTATAACAGGATGCAAATCATCACAAACTCTTTCGTATGATTCTCTACCGTACATTAATAACCTCAGGTCCAGGCTGAAACCAAAATAGGGGTTCAAAATCCCAATTGCGTTTCAGACAATGACGGAGCCAATCCATGCCTAAGCGAAAAAGACTCTTATCCTGG